>Ga0153933_1000033_pt1 | contig 86114 bp, 81 predicted proteins | sample TSNJ017MetaG_FD_102275 | JGI IMG/M metagenome (GOLD analysis project Ga0153933, IMG submission 102275) | Attine ant fungus gardens microbial communities from New Jersey, USA - TSNJ017 MetaG | ecosystem: Host-associated > Fungi > Mycelium > Unclassified | place: USA: New Jersey, Wharton State...
ATTCAGCCGCGCCGCCTCGATGCAGTTCTTGATCGAGGACGGGTTCTCATCCGAGAATGAGAGATACTCGACGACGTTGCGCTCGTTGGCTTCCTCGTAATGGTCGTAGAAGGTCGCGCCGACGCCGGCGGTCAACAGCGCTGAGTCCCATTCATTGGTCTTGCCGATATAGGCCGCCGGCAGCGCGGTGACGCGGAGTGTCGCGTCGATGGTGCGCGCGAGATATTCGGCGCGTTCGACGTAACGGGCGAGCCAGAACAGGTTTTCTGCGGTGCGCGACAGCATGCTCTCTACTACTCACTCAGTATCCAGGTGTCCTTGGTGCCGCCGCCCTGGCTCGAATTGACCACGAGCGAGCCTTCCTTCAGTGCCACGCGGGTCAGCCCGCCGGGCACGATGGTGGTGTGGCTGGAGCCGGTCAGTACGAACGGGCGCAGGTCGACATGGCGCGGCGCGAGGCCCTTGTCGGTGCAGGTCGGGCAGGTCGACAGCGCCAGCGTCGGCTGGGCGATGAAACCCTCCGGCTCGCGCTTGAGCTTGTCGCGGAACGCCTCGATGGTCGCTTTGGTGGCGGCCGGGCCGATCAGCATGCCGTAGCCACCGGAGCCATGCACCTCCTTGACCACGAGGTCGCCAAGGTTATCGAGCACGTAGGACAGATCCTGCGGCTCGCGGCAGCGCCAGGTCTGCACGTTCTTCAGGATCGGCTCTTCGCTCAGATAGAACTTCACGATGTCGGGCATGTAAGAGTAGATCGCCTTGTCGTCGGCAATGCCGGTGCCGACTGCGTTGGCGAGCGTGATGTTGCCGGCCGCGTAGGCCGACATCAGCCCGGGCACGCCGAGCGCAGAGTCCGGACGGAAGGTGAGGGGATCGAGGAAATCGTCGTCGACGCGGCGATAGATCACGTCGACCCGCTTCAGCCCTTCGGTGGTGCGCATGAACACCTCGTCGTTCTTGACGATGAGGTCGCGCCCCTCGACCAGCTCGATGCCGAGCTTGTCGGCGAGGAAGGAGTGCTCGTAATAGGCCGAGTTGTAGACGCCGGGCGTCATCAGCGCGACCGTCGGCTCAGCCGAGGCTGAGTGCGGCGCAACCGAGCGCAGCGCGGACAACAGCTCGTCCGGATAACGCTCGACCGGCGCAACGCGGTGGCGCGAGAACAGGTCTGGAAACAGCCGCATCATGATCTCGCGGTTTTCCAGCATGTACGACACGCCGGACGGCGTGCGCGCATTGTCCTCCAGCACGATGAAGTTGTTCGGATCGGTTCGGATGATGTCGATGCCGGCGATGTGGACATAGACGTCGTGCGGCACGTCCTGGCCGTTCATCTCCGGGCGGAACACCGGGTTCTGGAAGATCAGGTCCTCGGGGATGATGTTGGCGCGGAGGATGTCGCGGCCGTGGTAGATGTCCTTGAGGAACATGTTCAGCGCCAGGACGCGCTGCTTCAGGCCCTTTTCCATCAGCGTCCATTCGCTGGCCGACAGGATGCGCGGAATGACGTCGAAGGGGATCAGCCGCTCCTGGGCCTCGGCATCGCCGTAGACCGCGAAGGTGATGCCGATCCGGCGGAACAGCAGCTCCGCTTCCTGGCGGCGATATTCAAGCGCATCCGGCGGCGTCTCTTTGAGCCAGCGGGAGAGCTCCTGGTAGGCCGGGCGGAGGTCGCCGCCGAGGCCGTTCATCTCATCGAACGCAACTGCCATAAATCCTGACTGTCCCTCGAAGCCGTGCGACACACAGTGCATGACTTGATGGGATGGTAGCAAGGGGCGGGCCAGCGCGATATGCATTGCCTTGCGGCATTTGCTAGGGATGAGCAACGGACTGCCTGAAAAACCGGCTGTGGCCTGCTTATTTCGGCAGCAAAACCCCGTGACATCAAGGCTTTGGGTCGGCAATGTCGGGGGAGCAATCAGGGAATGAGACCATGAGCGAGATCGTCACGGCAGGGATACTGGTGATCGGCGACGAAATCCTGTCCGGCCGGACCAAGGACAAGAATATCGGCTTCATCGCCGAATACCTCACCAATATCGGCATCGACCTGAAGGAAGTCCGCGTCGTCGCCGACGACGAGGCCGACATCATCGCCGCCCTTGATGCGCTGCGGCATAGATACACCTACGTCTTCACGACCGGCGGCATCGGGCCGACCCATGACGACATCACCGCCGACAGCGTAGCCAAGGCGTTTGGTGTGGATATCCACCATCATCCTGATGTGGTGGCGCGGTTCAGGGAGCGCTGGACCGAGCAGGATTTGAACGAAGCCCGGCTGCGGATGGCCCGCGTGCCCGACGGCGCCGAGCTGATCCAGTCTGCGACTATCCTGGCGCCCGGCTTCAAGCTCGGCAACGTCATCGTGATGGCCGGCATCCCCACCATCATGCAGGCGATGATGGATATCGTGGCGCCGACCCTGAAATCCGGCGTGCGGATGCTGTCGGATTCGGTGCGCGCCAACGCGCGGGAGGGCGACATCGGCGGTCCGCTGCGGGCGATCGCAGAGGCCCACCCCGACACCATCATCGGCAGCTATCCGTTCCAGGACGAGAACGGCAAGCCGAACACCAATCTGGTGGTGCGCTCGCGCGATCCCGAGAAGCTCGCGGCGGCGATGGCCGAGGTGAAAGAGATGCTGAAGCAGGTGCAGGCTGCACAGAACAAGCCGGCAGCAGGTTGACAGGACATGGCTGAAAAAAACTCTGAATTGAGCGCGCAGGAGCGGGCGGGCAGGCCGTTTCCGGTGTCGTGGGATCAATTTCATCGGGATTGCCGGGCGTTGACCTGGCGGCTCAACGAGGTCGGCCCGTTCCACGCGGTGATTGCGATCACCCGCGGCGGGCTCGTGCCGGCGGCGATCGTGGCGCGCGAGCTCGGCGTGCGGGTGATCGACACCGTCTGCATCGCAAGCTACGACCATGACAAGCAGGGTGACCTCAAGGTGCTCAAGGGCATTTCGGAGGCGACCGCGAAGCTCGGCGGCGGCACCGGCAAGGGGCTTTTGATCGTCGACGACCTCGTCGACACCGGCAAGACCGGCAAGCTGGTGCGCGAGATGCTCCCCGATGCACATTTCGCAACCGTCTACGCCAAGCCGAAGGGACGGCCGCTGGTCGATACCTTCATCACCGAGGTGTCGCAGGACACCTGGATCTTCTTCCCCTGGGACACCGCGCTATCGTTCCAGCCGCCGATCCGCGACGGCGCGGCGTAGGCTCGGCTCTCACCTCGCCCCGCAAGAGCGGGGCGAGGGTAAAGCAAGACAATGCCCCTGCAAAACCGCGTCACGCCATCGGGCGACATCGTCGCGACTGACCATCGCGGCACCTTCACCGGCAATCGCGGCATCATCCATGATCCTGCGACGCGGACGCTGCTCAACAAGCGATGGTCGTCGCCGGCGTGGCTCACCTGCGTCTGCGAGTTCAGGGGCCGGCGGCGCGAGGTGATGAGCCGGCAGAGCTGGACCGAGCTGTTCTTCCTCGACGAGGCCACGGCGTTTGCGGCCGGGCACCGGCCCTGCTTCTTCTGCCGCCGCGAGGATGCAAAGCGCTTTCGCGCGTGCTGGGAACGGGGCAACGGCGTCGGCGATCGCAGCGCCAAGGCCATGGATGCGGTGCTGCATGCCGAGCGGCTCGATCGCGGCAGGAAGCGGCTGCATCCGCTGCCGATGCCGTTGCATGAGCTGCCTGACGGCGCGATGGTGCAGGCGGATGACGAGAGCTATCTCGTCACTGATGGCAAAGCGCTGCGCTGGTCGTTCGCAGGCTACAGCCGCGCCGATGTCGCAGGCCCCGCGATGCTGCTGACGCCGCCGTCGACGATCCGGGCGTTTCAGGCCGGCTATCGCCCGGTGCTGCATGCAAGCGCGCCTTAGCGCAGCGGGCGGCCCTGCTCGTCGACGCTCATGCGGGAATCGCGCAGCGTCCATTCCTTGATGATCTGACGGCAGCGCGTCAACTCGGGTGTATCGGGCGTGCCCGGTGACCGTGCCGCGACCAATGCCTTGCAGGCATTGAGCTGGTCGCGTTCGCCGGCAAGGGCAGCCGACATCGCGATCAGCAAGGCGATTGCGGTCGCAGATCGAACCACTGAAGGCATCAAGCCAGCCGCTGCCGCGCCAGTTTCGCGCCGGCGCCGAGCGCCATCAGCTTGGCTTCCGCGATATCCCGCCGCATCGGCGCCATGCCGCAATTCGTCGTTGCGATGATGTTGCCCTTCGGCACGAATTTCGTGACCGCCTCGATCACCTTGACCACGTCCTCGGCCGTCTCGATCTCGTCGCTGGCGACGTCGATCACACCGGCCTGCACGATCTTGCCGGGCAGCGCCGCCAGCAATTCCAGCGGCACCTTGGAATTGCGGCACTCGATCGCGACCTGCTGGATCGCGCTCTGGTCGATCACAGGGAAAGTCTCTTCATACTGCCGCCATTCGCCGCCGAGCGTCTGCTTCCAGTCGGTGTTGGCCTTGATGCCGTAGCCGTAGCAGATGTGGACGGCGGTGGCGCAGGTCAGGCCCTCGGCAGCGCGCTCCAGCGCCCTGATGCCCCAGTCGCGGACCTGATCCATGTAGACGTTGAAGGCGGGCTCGTCGAACTGGATCATGTCGACGCCGTCGGCCTGCAATGCCTTGGCCTCCTGGTTCAACAGCTCGGCAAAGGCGAACGCCATCTTGACCCGATCGCCGTAATATTTGTCCGCGATGGTGTCGATGATGGTCATCGGACCGGGCAGGGTGAATTTCAGTTTTCCCTTGGTATGCGCGCGAGCGGCGCGCGCTTCGCTGGCATGGACGCGGCCCTTGAGCTGGAGCGGCGCGACCACTTGCGGCACCATCGCCTTGTAGCGATCTTTGCGGATGCCCATTTCGACCTTGTGGGCGAAATCGATGCCCTCGATCTTCTCCAGGAAGCCGTGCACGAAGTGCTGGCGCGCCTGCTCGCCCTCGGTGACGATATCGACGCCGGCGTCCTCCTGGAGCTTGACCGCGAGCACGGTGGCATCCCGCTTGGCGCGGGCGAGCTCGGCGCCTTCAGACTTCCAGGGCGCCCACAGGATGTTCGGCTCCGCCAGCCATTCCGGCTTCGGCAGCGAGCCCGCAATGGTGGTTGGAAACAGCATGGGAGCCTCCCGGTCGGTTCTGATTGAGCGTCTGTCTGCCATGTCTTATGGTCGCCGTACAGAACAACAAAAGTCTTTGTGAGCGGAACGCCCGATGATTGACCTGCACTACGCGCCGACGCCCAATGGCTGGAAAATCTCGATCATGCTGGAGGAGCTGGGGCTGCCCTACAAGGTGGTCCCGGTGAACATCCGCGCCGGTGAGCAGTTCCGCCCCGAATTCCTCGCGATCAGCCCGAACAATCGAATTCCCGCGATCGTCGACCACGCGCCGGCCGACGGCGGCGGGCCGTTCTCGGTGTTCGAGACCGGCGCGATCCTGATCTACCTCGCCGACAAGGCCGGCCGCTTCCTGTCGCAGGAGCCGAGAGCACGGTCGACCGTCATCCAATGGGTGATGTGGCAAATGGGTGGCCTCGGGCCGATGCTCGGCCAGCACGGCCATTTCGCGCTCTACGCGGCGGAAAAGATTCCCTACGCGATCGAGCGCTACCGCGACGAGTCGGCGCGGCTCTACGGCGTGCTCGACCGTCAGCTCGGCAAGACCGGCGCCTATGTCGCCGGCGACGATTATTCGATCGCCGACATCGCCTGCTTCCCGTGGACCATGACCCACAAGGCGCAGGGCTTCACGCTCGACGACTATCCGAACGTCAAGCGCTGGTACGCAACCGTGCGCGCGCGTCCGCAGGTGCAGGCGGGGCTCGCGATCGGCAAGTTCGTCAAGGAGCCGTTCGACGAGGAGGCGCGCAAGAACATGTTCGGGCAGAAGGCGAGGGAATTGCTGGGGAAGGAATAATTGGGCGTCATTCCGGGGCGCGCGAAGCGCGAGCCCGGAATCCATTCTTCCACCGGTTCAGTGGGCGAATGGATTCCGCGCCTGCGCCTTGCGGCGCATCCCGGAATGACGAGAATGGATGAGGAAAAGAAAAAGGAAACGCCATGATCGAATTCTTCTTCGACTGCTCGAGCCCGTGGACCTATCTCGCCTGGCACAACATCCAGCCGCTGGCGAAGGAGTTCGGCGCCGAGATCATCTGGCGGCCGATCCTGGTCGGCGGCATCTTCAACACCGTCAATCCGTCGGTCTATGCCCAGCGCGAAACACCGGTGCCGCTGAAGGCGCGCTACATGAAGAAGGATCTCGCCGATTGGGCGCGTTCGGCGGGACTTGCGATCAAGATGCCGCCGACGGTGTTTCCGGTGAACAGCGTGAAGGCCATGCGCGGCTGCATCCTTCTCGGCAACGAGAACATGGTGCCGTTCGCGCGCGCGGTGTTCGAGGCCTATTGGGGCGACGACAAGGACATCTCGCAGGACGCGGTGCTGACCGAGATCTGCGGCAAGGTCGGGATCGATCCGGCGCGATTCTTTGCCGGAATCGGTGATCAGGCGATCAAGGATCAGCTCAAGGCCAACACCGACGAGGTGATGGCGCGCGGCGGTTTCGGCTCGCCGACCATCTTCGTCGGCAAGACCGACATGTATTTTGGCAACGACCGTCTGCCGTTGATCCGCGAGGCGCTGGCGCGTCTCAAGGCGCGGGCCGCCTGATGCCGAAAGCCGTCGTCTGCCGCGAGCTCGGTCCGCCCGAGCGCCTGCATCTGGAGAGCTTTGCCTCCGCGCCGCTGAAGCCGGGCGAGGTCCGGATCGCGATCCGCGCCGCCGGGATCAATTTCCCCGACATATTGATGGCCGCCGGCGAATACCAACTCAAGCCGCCGCTGCCGTTCACGCCGGGCTCGGAGGCCGCGGGCGATGTGGTCGAGGTCAATGAGGCCGCAGGCGTCGCCGTCGGTGACAAGGTCATCGTCAAGATGCGCTTCGGCGCCTATTGCGACGAGACGGTCGCCGTGCCGTCGCAGCTCGTGCCGCTGCCGTCGACCTTCGACTACGCCGAGGGCGCGACCTTCCTTGCCGCGCACGGCACCGCCTATCATGCGCTGATCGACCGCGGACAGATCAAGCCCGGCGAGGTACTGCTGGTGCATGGCGCGGGCGGCGGCGTCGGCCTCGCCGCGGTCGAGATCGGCAAGCTGCTCGGCGCCACCGTGATCGCGGCGGCCTCATCGGAGGAGAAGCTTGCGATCGCGAAGGCGCGTGGCGCCGATCATGGCGTGCTTTATGCGCGTGAGCCGTTCCGCGATGCCGTCAAGCGCCTGACCGACGGACGCGGCGCCGACGTGGTGTTCGATCCGGTCGGCGGCGAGGTGTTCGAGAACTCGATGCGCTGCATCAACTGGGGCGCCCGCATTCTCGTGGTCGGCTTCACCGGCGGCATCGGGCTCGCCCGCACCAATCTCCTGATGATCAAGGGCGCCAGCGTGCTCGGCGTCCGCGCCGGCGAGGCGGTGCGGAAGAATCCCGCGCTCGGCGAGGTCAGGGTCAAGGCGCTGAGCGAATGGGCCGAGGCGGGCCGGGTGCGGCCGAACATCTCGCACCGCCTGCCGCTGGAGGATCATGCGAAAGCGATGCGGCTTTTGATCGAGCGCAAGGCGATCGGCCGCGTGGCGTTGATGATGTCGTGAAGCGTCATGCGGGGCATCCAGTACGCCGCCGCTTCGCAGTTTGTCACTGACGCCTCGGCGTACCGGGTCACCCGCCTTCGCGGGTGATGACAGCGGAGCGCGTGAATCGGCCATCCCGCAAGAACGCGATCGTCTGCGCGATCGCCTCACCGTTCCGCAGCAGCCATGGATGCGAGGAGCGGATCACGATGTGATCGGCCATCCCCTCGAGCCTGGTGTTCGCAATCGACACCCGTCCGTCGTGCGGCCGTGGCAGGGCGATCGAGGTGATCGGATAGATCGAGCGGTTGCCGGCGATGATGCCGGTCGGGTAGTCGATCGCAGGCAGCAGCGCGCTGGTCGCAGCATCGCGGCGGGTGACGAGTTGCTGGCCCGCCGGACCGAAGATGGCGCGATAGGCGGCGAAATTCTTCAGGCGGTCGGCGATCTCGCTGCCGCCGTTCGGCGTGCCCAGCATCACCACACGGCCGAGCCGCGGCGGGCGATGCCTGGTGAGATAGGCGCGGGCCACGAGGCCGCCCATCGAATGACACACAAAGTGGACAGTGCCCTCATGGTCGCTCGCAAACCGCGCGATCGCCGGATCGATGTCCTCGGCCAGCGCATCGAGCGGTTTCCGCCGGCTCTCGTAGTCGAGATTGAGGGTGGCAAAGCCGGCGGCTCGCAGCGCCAGCTCCATTTTGCGGAACGAGCGCGCCGTCCTGCTGATGCCGTGCAGCAGGACGACGCCATCAGATGTGGACGCCAACTGACGCCGCTCGTTCACTGATAGTCGCGCTCCTGCCACCACGGGAAATAGTCGGGCATGTCCGACGACACCTTGTTCTTGAATTGCGCAGGGCGCTTTTCCAGGAACGAGACCACGCCTTCCTTGACGTCGTCGGAGCGGCCGCGGGCATAGATGCCGCGGCTGTCGACCTTGTGCGCCTCCATCGGATCGTCCGCGCCCATCATGCGCCACATCATCTGGCGGATCAGCGCCACCGACACCGGGGCGGTCTTGGCCGCGATCTCCCTGGCGAGCGCGCGTGCGGTCGGCAGCAGATCATCCGGCGGCACCACCTTGCTGACGAGACGGCCGGCGAGCGCTTCCTGCGCCGGGAACACGCGTCCTGCGTAGCACCACTCCAGCGCCTGCGAGATCCCGACGATGCGCGGCAGGAACCAGCTCGAGGCGGCCTCGGGCACGATGCCGCGCTGGGAGAACACGAAGCCGAAGCGCGCGGCCTCGGATGCGATGCGAATATCCATCGCGAGCTGCATGGTGACGCCGATGCCGACCGCCGGACCGTTGACCGCAGCGATGACCGGCTTCAGGCACTCGAAGATGCGCAGCGTCACCTGGCCGCCGCCGTCGCGCACCTGCGGATCTGAGTAGTCGACGCTACCGTCGGCGTTCCGTTTCACCGGTCCGCGCCGCGCGTCACGATCGAAGGTGTTGGCGCCGGACGAGAGGTCGGCGCCGGCGCAGAAGCCGCGGCCCGCGCCGGTGACGATGATCGCCCTGATGTCGTCGTCCGCGTCCGCCTTGTCGAACGCGTCGATCAGCTCCTGCTGCATCGTGGCGTTGAAGGCGTTGAGCTTGTCGGGCCGGTTCAGTGTGATGGTGAGGATCTGCTCGGCGATCTCATACTTGATCGTCTCATACGCCATGGGGATTTCCTTCCTTTGTTCGTTTCTTGATGATCTCTAGCACGTCATTCCGGGGCGCGCGAAGCGCGAGCCCGGAATCCATCGCTCCACCGGGTCGGTGGATAAATGGATTCCGGGCCTGCGCCTTGCGGCGCATCCTCAGGTGCGCAATTGCGCACCGGGGAATGACGAGAGAGGTATCTATTTCTTCGGCGGTGTCGGCCACGGCTTCTGCGCGCCGCGCAGGCCCTCGAAGGCCTTGCCCATGCCGAGCACGCCGACATCGTCGAAGCGGCGGCCGATGATCTGGACGCCGATCGGAAAACCCTTTTTATCGTAGCCGCCATTGATCGACAGCGCAGGATTCTCCGCCATATTCCACGGCACGGTATAGCAGATGTGCTCGAACGGTTTTGCAGGGTCGTTCAGCGGCGAGGCGAACTCCGCCGGGAAGTTGACCACCGGCGATACCGGCGAGAGCAAATAGTCGAAATCGCAGAACAGCTTTGCGGCGGCGGCGCGGATCGCCATCGTTACATTGAAGCCGCGCACCACGTCGACGCCCGACAGTTTTGCGCCGGCCTCACCCCATGTCAGGATGTAGGGCAGGGTCTTGTTGCGCTCTGCCGGCGACAATTTCGAGAGATCGTCCCAGGTCCGCGCGCGCCAGAAATTGTCGAGGCCTTGCAGCATCTCCGGCGTCAGGATGCCGTCGGTCTCGGTGATAACCGCGCCGGCGGATTCGAACGCCTTTGCCGCCTTGACGACAACGTCGCGCACGTCCTTGTCGAGCTTCTGCCCGGCGCCGGCATCGAGCATCAGGCCGATCCGCAGCTTGCGCGGCGACTTCTCCAGCGCCTTCCAGTTCACCTCGAGCGCCGGCAGGCTCATGCCGTCGCGGCGGTCGGGACGCGACAGCACGCTCATCATCAGCGCGGCGTCGTCGACGGTGCGGGTCATCGGGCCGGCAACGCGGCCGACATAGGGCGGGTCGATCGGCACGCGCCCGAGGCTCGGTTTCAGCGCGACGAGGCCGCACCACGAGGCCGGCAGCCGCACCGAGCCGCCGATGTCGGTGCCGAGATGCAGCGGACCGTAGCCGGCCGCGCCCGCGGCGCCTGCGCCGGAGCTCGATCCGCCGGGGTTCTTGCTGACGTCCCAGGGATTGCGGGTGAGGGGATGGAACGATGACAGGCCCGACGACAGCATGCCGTAGTCGGGCATCGTGGTCTTGGAGAAGATCACCGAGCCCGCTTCGCGCAGCCGCGCGGCGGGCGGCGCATCCTTCTCCGCAGGCACGAGCTTGACGCTCGCGGCACCCAGCGGCACCGGCTGGCCTTTGGTCGCGACGTTGTCCTTGATGGTCGCGGGAACGCCGTCGAGCGTGCCCATCGGCTCGCTCTGCTGCCAGCGTTCGGTCGAGGCCTTCGCCACCTTGCGCGCGGCGTCGGGGTCGTAGAGGTACAGCGCCTTGATGTGCGGCTCAAACGCCGCGACATGGGCGATGATCTCTTCGAGCACTTCCGACGGCGAGAACTGCTTGGCACGATAGCCGGCGAGCAAATCGACGGCGGACAGATCGTGCAGCGAGGTGATGGTGTCCTGCTTCGCCTTATGCATGGGCACCTACCGGCATGCGTTTCTCGATGATGCGGGCGAACATGCTGGCGCCGATCGGCAGGATCTTGTCATCGAGAACGTAACCGGGATTGTGCACGGGAACCGAGCCGTCATGGCCGACCCAGAAATACGCGCCGGGAACCGCCTGCATCATGTCGGCGAAATCCTCGCTGCCCATCTTGGGCGTCGAGCGGGTCATCACCTTGGCGGGATCGACCACGGTACGGGCGACTTCCTCGACCACGCGCGACTGCTCTTCCTGGTTCACCAGCACGCTGAACGTGTCGCGGATGTCGACCTCGATCTCGACCTCGAAGGTCGCGGCGATGCCGGCGCAGACCGTGCGCATCCGCTTGGCGACCAGCTTGCGGATGTCGTCGGAGAAGGTGCGCACCGTGCCGCACAGCCAGGCTTCGCCGGGAATGACGTTATAGGCCGAGCCGGCATGGATTTGCGTGATCGACAGCACCGCGGCCTGCAGCGGATCGACGTTGCGGCTGACGATGGTCTGCAGCGCCTGGGCGACCGTGGTCGCGATCACCACGGCGTCCTTGGAGCGTTCGGGCATCGCGCCATGCGCGCCATAACCGCGGATCTTGATGTCGAAGAAGTCGGCCGCGGCCATCGCCGGGCCCGGCAGGATCGCGATCTCGCCATGGTTGAGGTCGGGCGCGTTGTGCAGGCCGTAGACCTCGTCGCAGGGGAACTTCTGGAACAACCCGTCCTTGATCATGGCGCGGGCGCCGCCGAGACCTTCCTCGGCCGGCTGAAAGATGAAATGCACGGTGCCGTCGAAATTGCGGGTCTCGGCGAGGTAGCGCGCCGAACCGAGCAGCATCGTGGTGTGGCCGTCATGGCCGCAGCCGTGGAAGCGGCCGGGAATGGTCGAACGCCACTTCAAATTGGTGTTCTCCTCCATCGGCAGCGCATCCATGTCCGCGCGCAGGCCGATCCGCTTGGTGCCGTTGCCCTTGCCCTTGAGCACGCCGATCACCCCGGTGCCGCCCAGGCCGCGATGCACCTCGATGCCCCAGCTCGAGAGCTTGTCGGCGACGATGCCTGAGGTGCGGACCTCCTCGAATCCGATCTCCGGATGGGCATGCAGGTCGCGCCTGATTGCGGTGAGTTCGTCGGCAAAGCTGTCGATGCGGTCAATGGTCGGCATAATCTCTATCCGTTGCTGCGTGATGGGGAGGAGGGCGTGAAGGCTGGGCCGTTGGGCTTGATACGGATGCCGGCGCGCAAATGTTTCCACGGCAGCGTCGACGGATCGGCCGGCATCGGGCCGGGGGCGGCGCAGATCAAAAGCTTTGCGGCGATCGGCTCGAAGTCGGCGCGGAAATGCACCGAGCTCTTGTTCACCAGGATGCTCTCGGCCGTCGGCTCGATGCCGACATAGCGATACATCGCCTGGTCGGCGAGCTGGGCCTTGTAGGAGCCGACCACGACGCGGACGTCGCCGATGCGCAGGCACGCCGACGGCCCCATATCCATGTCGCGGCCGCCATAGAACGGTCCCGGCGCAACGAACCTGCCGTCCGAGAGTTTTTCGACGACGAAGGTCTCGCGGTAGGGCGCATCACCCGGAATGCTGGATTTGCCGCCGAGATCGAGCGTGACGCTGGCGCCGACACCTGCGGCATGTGCGGCCTTTGCCGATTGCGGATCGAAGATCACGCCGGTGGCGCCGCTCGCCCTGTTGCGCACCAGCGCGCGCAGCATGCCTGTGGTGTCGGAATTGCCGCCGGCTCCGGGATTGTCCTGGGTGTCGGCGATCACGATCGGCTTCGTCGCCGATTGTGCGAGCTCCATCGCCAGCCGAACGCCCTCGTCGGGCGAATAGATCCGGCCGTCGAAATCATCCTCATGGCTCTCGACCAGCGCCGCGATCCTTTCGGCGGCGGCGTCCGCGTCGGCCTGCGTCCGGCCATAGGCGAACACACTCGGTCCGCAATCCCTGAAATCGGCGGCCGGAAAGCCGAACGCAAATGACAACGTCGGGACCGCGTCGCTCTGCAGCGCGGCGAGCCTCTCGTAGATACCCTTGGCCGGCTGGTCGTTGGTGCATTGCCAGCTGATCGGGATCAGGAACGGCAATTGCCGGAACGACTTTGCAAGACGCTGTTTTGTCTTGAGCAGCAGGTCGAGGTGCCTGGCAGAGGCGCGGCCGGTCGCGGCCATGTCGACATGCGGATAGGTGCGGTAGGCGATCAGCGCATCGGAGTGCGTGATCATCTCGGGCGAGACATTGGCATGCAGGTCGAGGCTTGCGACCAGCGGTACGTCCTTGCCGATCACCTTGCGCACGCGGGCGAGGATCTCGCCTTCGCCATCGTCATGGTGCTCGGTCACCATCGCGCCGTGCAGATCGAGATAGACGGCATCGACCGGCCGGGCCGCGGCAAGCCGATCGACCATCTCGCCGACGATCCGCTCGAAGGCGTCCTTTGTCACATGCGCCGACGGGGTCGCGCCGGCGGCGACCGTCGGGACCAGCTCCCAGCCATTGGCCTCCGCCGCCTCGACAAAACCGGCGAGCCCGGCGTTGATGTTGCGCATGACCTTCAGCACATCGGCGCCATGCGTCATCGACGGCCAGCCGCCGCCATGCACGAAATCATCGTAAGTGGCCTTCGTCGGCGCGAAGGTGTTGGTCTCGTGCAGGAAGCCGCCAACGGCGATGCGGGTCATCAAGTCGATCTCGACAAGTTCATTTGCGCGCGACGTTAAGCGTGTCGTCGCGCCAAGCGCAAGCCGTCGAGCACTGCCGGATTTGCATGCCGCATGGGCGTAACGAATGGCACCCAGCCTTCGTATCACCTCGCGCTGTTCGAACGTCGTAGGGCTAAAGGCCTAGGCGGTCGCTGCAATGCTTTCCGAAACCGGGCGGAAGTTCGCAAAGTCCCAATCGCGCCCCGGCGCGGCTTCGAGCAGGGCGCGGGTGTAGGCCTGCTGCGGGTTGGTCAAGACCGCCGCCGCGGCTCCCTGTTCCACGACGCGGCCGTGCTGCATCACCACGACGTCGTCGCAGATCTGCGCGGCGACGCGTAAATCATGGGTGATGAACAACAGCGCAACCCCGAGCCGCTTCTGGATCTCATCGAGCAGGGCCAGCACCTGCGCCTGCACCGAGACGTCGAGCGCGGATACCGCCTCGTCCGCCACCAGGACGTCGGGATCGAGCGCGAGCGCACGGGCGATCGCGATGCGCTGGCGCTGGCCGCCGGAGAACTGGTGCGGATAGCGCGAGACGGCGTCGGGCGGCAGGTGCACCAGCTCGAGCAGCTCGCGCGCCCGCGCCAGCGCGTCCTTGCGCGGCATGCCGTAGTTGATCGGGCCCTCCGCGATGCTCTCGCCGACGGTCACGCGCGGGTTGAGCGAGCGGTAGGGATCCTGGAAGATCATCTGGATGTTCTTGCGATGCGGCTGCAGCAGTCGCCGCGACAATTCCGAGATCTCTCGGCCGACCAGGCGGACGCCGCCGGAGGTCGGATCGATCAGGCGGACGATGCAGCGCGCCACCGTCGACTTGCCCGAGCCGCTTTCGCCGACGATGCCGAGCGTGCGGCCCTTGCGCAAGGTGAGGGTGACGTCTTTCGCCGCCGCGACCTCGCGCGCCTTTCCGAACAGCGCGCGCTCGCGATAGACCTTGCCGAGCTCATTGGCTTCCAGCACCACGGGCTCCTTGCTCTCTTCGCGCGGCGCGCGCGGCACGAGGCTCGGCACCGCGGACAAGAGATTGCGGGTGTAGTCCATCTTCGGGCTGCGCAGCACGTCGTCGAGCGCGCCGGTCTCGACCAGCCGGCCATGGCGCATCACCGCCACGCGGTCGGCGATCTCGGCGACCACGCCCATGTCATGGGTGATGAACAGCACCGCGGTGCCGTGGTCGCGCTGCAAATCGCGCATCAGGCTGAGGATCTGCTTTTGGGTGGTGACGTCGAGCGCCGTGGTGGGCTCGTCCGCGATCAGGAGCTTCGGCTCCAGCACCAGCGCCATCGCGATCATGATGCGCTGGCGCTGCCCGCCGGAGAGGCGGTGCGGATAGGAGGAGAAGATGCGCTCGACGTCCGGCAGCCGGACGTGCTCCATCATCGCCAGGATCTTCTTGCGTCGCGCGCGGCCGTCGAGATCGGTGTGGGCGCGCAAGACCTCGTCGATCTGGCGGCCGACATGCACCACCGGATTGAGCGCCGTCATCGGCTCCTGGAAGATCATCGCCATCCGCGTGGCGCGCAATCGCCGCAGGCGCCGGTCGCTGGCGGTGAGCAGTTCCTCGCCGACCAGCTTGACGCTGCCGGCCGTGGGCACCAGCATGCCCTTCTGCTGCAGGCCCATCACGGTCAGCGACGTCACCGACTTGCCCGAGCCGCTTTCGCCGACCAGGCACAGCGTCTCGCCTTCGTGCACTTGCAGGGAGAGATCATCGATGATGCGGGGGCTGCCGGCCTTCTTGCCGAGGCTGACGACGAGATTGCTGATGTCGAGGACGGCGTTGGTCATCGAATTTTTCCGATCGTCATTGCGAGGAGTGCGAACGAAGCCGTCACTTGCCCTCACGCTGCTTCATGCGGGGATCGAGCGCGTCGCGGGCGGCGTCGCCGATCAGGTTGATGCTGAGGATGGCGATCGAAAGCAGAAGGCCCGGCCAGAAGATCAGCGACGGCTTGACCTGGAAATAGGCGCGGCCCTCGGCCATGATGTTGCCCCAGGTCGGCGTCTCCGGCGAGATGCCGGCGCCGAGGAACGACAGGATCGCCTCGGTCAGGATCGCCGACGCGCAGACATAGGTGCCTTGCACGATCAGCGGCGCGATCGTGTTCGGCATCAGATGCCGCCACATGATCTTGGGCAGGCTGGAGCCGACCGAGATCGCGGCCTCCACATAGGGCTCCTCGCGCGCGGTCAGCACGACCGAGCGCACCAGGCGCGCCACGCGCGGGATTTCGGGGATCGTGATCGCGATCATCACGGTCCAGATGCTGGCGCCCGACAGCGACACTACAGCGATCGCGAGCAGGATCGCCGGGATCGCCATCAAGCCGTCCATCACCCGCATCATGACGGCATCGACCCAGCGGAAGAAGCCGGCGACGAGGCCGATCAGGAGGCCGATGACAATCGAGCAGACGGCAGCGCCGAGCCCGATCAGGAGCGAGATCCGTGCGCCGTAGATGATGCGCGACAGCACGTCGCGGCCGTAGGCGTCGGTGCCGAGCAGGAACTGGGCGGTGGACGGCTTCAGCCGCTGCGCCGGCGCCAGCAGCATCGGGTCGTGCGGTGTCAGTAGCGGCGCGAAGATCGCCATCAGGATGATGAGGGCGAGGCAGACCGTCGCGACCGCGATGATCGGCGTCGCCGTCAGGAAGCCGAACTTCATCCGGAACGGCCGGGTGACGGGGAGTGTCGATTCGGGGATTGTATCGATCGCCATTGCTCAGTACCGGATGCGAGGATCGAGCAGGGTGTAGGCCAGGTCGATCAACAGATTGACCCCGACATAGATGCCCGAGGTCAAGAGGATCATCGCCTGGATCACGGGATAATCGCGCGCCAGCACCGCATCGACGGTGAGGCGGCCGATGCCGGGCAGGTTGAACACGCTTTCAGTGACGACGACGCCGGAGATCAGGAGCGCGAAGCCGGAGCCGATCACGGTGATGACGGGTACCGCAGCGTTGCGCAGCGCGTGGCGCAACAGCACGCCGGTCTCGCCGATGCCTTTTGCGCGCGCGGTACGGACGTAATCTTCACCGAGCACGTCGAGCATCGAGGCGCGCGTCATGCGCGCAATCAGCGCGACATAGATGAAGGAGAGCGTGCAGGTCGGCAGGATGATGCGCTCGAAGAACGGACCGAGGCCCGCGGTGATGCTCTTGAAGCCCTGCACCGGCACCCAGCGCAGGTCGAGCGCAAACACCTGGATCAGCACATAGCCGATCACGAACACCGGCACCGAGAAGCCGAGCACCGAGAGGCCCATCACGAAGCGGTCGATCCAGGTGCCGTGCTTCCACGCCGCGATCACGCCGAGCGGCACCGCGACCAGGATCGACAGCACCATGGTGGTCAGCGCGACCGAGATCGACGGCTCGACGCGTTGGCCGATCATCTTGAGCACCGGCACGTTCGATATCAGCGAGACGCCGAGGTCGCCGTGCAGCAGCTTGAGGATCCAGGTGTAGAACTGGATGTAGATCGGCTCGTTGAGACCGAGCGAGGCCCTGATGCGCTCGAGTTGCGCGGGCGTCGCGTTGTCGCCGGCGAGGATCGCGGCAGGATCGCCCGGCGTCAGCCGCAGCAGCAGGAACACGAACAGCGCGACCACACCCATGGTGGGGACGGCGGCGAGGATGCGGCGGATGAGATAGCCGAGCATCGCGGCTATGTCCTGCCGCTGAGCGGCGTGAAGCGAAGGCCGAACCGCATCATTGTCATGGTGTCCCCTTGATGTGTGTCATGCGCTTCCCTTTTCTTTTGCCTGTCTTTTGTTCCTGAACCGGGCCCGAAATTCGCGGTTTAGCGGGCAAATACTGTGCCAACGGCGATGCTGTCGCAAGGGCCGAACCACCAGGCCGCATGCTCGAACGCATGGTTCGACGTCGCGGATGTTATACCCGTTACGCATCCGACGCCGACCCGGTTCATGCTGATCTGCTGCGCGCGCACTACGACTTTCGGCGCGCCTTGCGCCGCCCCAATGCGCATTGTCTCCCCCCGCGATGAAACGCTTGTCCCCATTGTGATGCTAGTTGCTGTCATGCGACGATTCTCTGCAAATTTGGACCGGGCTACAGGCGTGTACGCTCATATTCTTCCTCTCCGGCCGAATAATTAGAGGAAAGCTGCGTGGCTGGCCTCGGTCGCCTCGACCGGTGACGACGGCACCATCGAGGGCGCGCTGCGGTCGCTCCAGTCGTCGATCGCCTCGGCGACGATCTGCGCCGTTGCCGCCGACAAGGTCCAGCCGAGATGGCCGTGGCCGGTGTTGTAGAACACACCGGGACTGTTTCCGGCGCGAGCCACCGGCATCATGTTCGGCATCATCGGGCGCAGGCCGGCCCATGGCACGACCTTCGAGGTGTCGATTGCGGGGAAGTGCTGCCGCACCCACTCGACCAGCGGCTGGACGCGGTCGGCGCGAATGTCGCGGTTGAAGCCGTTGAGCTCGGCGGTGCCGGCGACGCGGAAGCGGTCCGCGCCGAGACGGCTGGTGACGATCTTGGCGGCCTCGTCGAGCAGGCTGACGGTCGGCGCCGCCTGCCGGCTTTGCGGCCCGTCGAGCTGCACCGTGATCGAGTAGCCCTTCACCGGATAGACGTTGACGCGTTCGCCGAGCATCGCCGCGAACTGCCGGCTCGCAACGCCTGCACAGATCACGATGCCGTCGGCGTGCAAATCATGCTGCGCCGGCGCGGTCGCGTCGTTCGATCCGGTCGCGCTCCAACTGACCTGGAAGCCGCCGTCAATGCGCGTGATCGCGCTAACGTCGGCATCGTGGACGAAGCTCGCTCCGCGACGAATGCAGGCCTCCGCCAATCCGCGGGTGAATTTGTGGATATCGCCGGTCGCATCCGACGGTGTGAAGAAGCCGCCATAGCAGGGCGATTGCAGCGTGGGCTCGATGGCGCGGATCTCATCCGGCGTCACCGGCCGGCGATCGAGGCCGCCTTGTTGAAGCAGCGCGTTGACGCGCATCCCGGCGTCGAAGCCTTTCCTGTCGTGATAGATGTGGAGAATGCCGCGGCGCTCGAGATCGAAGGCGATGTTCTCGCGCTCGGCGATGGCAAACAGATGCCGCCGCGCCTCGATCGCGAGCCGCGTGGTCTCGATGGTATTGGCGCGGTAGCGGCCGATGTGGCCGACGAATTCGCCCATCCAGGAATATTTGTGCCAGCTCGGCTTCGGATTCATCAAGAGCGGCGCATCGTTGCGCAGCATCCAGCGCAGGCCTTTGAGAATCGTCGCGGCGCTGTTCCAGACTTCGGCGTTGCTGGCGGAGAGTTGTCCGCCATTGGCGAATGAGGTTTCCATCGCGGCGTAGCGATGCCTGTCGAGGACAGTCACCTTGTAGCCGCGTTCGAGCAGGGCATAGGCGGTCGTCACGCCGGTGATACCGGCGCCGATGATGGCGATATGGGTCATGGTGGTTCTCAGGCTCCCGTGCGTTAGAGTCGCCGATCCACCGGTGAAAACCGGCGACGGCGCCCCATCTGTCACGGTACCTGAGAGCTTGATCCGCATCGGGCCGAGGCCGCGACGCGAACTATCCCCTTCGGTGGACGCACAGCCTGCGAAGTTGGGCCATGTCGCCTCTCTCCAGATCGTCCTGACGATACAGTCCTTTTGCCTGAGAGTTTCCGGGGCGGTTGCTCCGTCGGCGCCGACGCGAATGCTCAGCGCATTCGCGTCGATCTCTCCCGCATCGTCGATTTGGACGGCCGGACCGTAGGCGAAGCCAAAAAAATGGACAAGGCTAAATTTCGATCCGGCTATGCCAATGTGTTGTGCAGTGCAAATCTAGTCCAGCGTCGCCAGCAGCGCCGCCATCAGGCGGCCGCGTTCGGCAAGGCTGTCGACCTCGATATGCTCGTTGAGCGTATGCGCATCGGCGCCGCGCACGCCTAACCCATCGAGCGTCGGGATGCCCATCGCGCCGGTGAAATTGCCGTCGGAGCCGCCGCCGGCGCTGCCATGCGGCAGATCGAGGCCCGTCTCGCGCGCGAGGCCTTTTGCCTTTTCATACAGCGCCATGGTGCCGGCATCCGCCTCCCAGACCGGACGGGTGACGCCGCGCGTCACCTTGAAGGTGACGTCGTTGGCGGTGCCCGACAGCGCCAGCATCCGCTCGACGCCGCGGTCGAGATCGGCCTGGCGCTTGGCCATGCTGAGCGCCTCGCCGGTGCAGGTGGTGGCGACGCAGTTGACCCATTGGCCGCCATGCACGATGCCGACCGAGAAGGTGCAGTCCTCGGTGGTCATGCCGTCGATGGCGAGGATCTGCCGCGCCATCTCGCGGATCGCCGAGCGGCCGGAGGCGAGCGTCGCGCCGGCATGGCTCGGCTTGCCGGTGGCTTCGAGATTGAAGCGCGCGATGGCGTAGCGGCCGGTGACGACGCCGTTGTTCGGCCGGCCCGGCTCCGGCACCAGCACGTATTTGTTGCGCGCGGCCTCCGCCTCGATGATGTCGCGGGTCGAGGGCGTGCCGACCTCCTCGTCGGGCGTGAACAGCACGGTGATCGGCAGCGGCGTGGTGAAGGCGGCGCGCGCCAGCTGCCGGATCGCCTCCAGCGACAGATAGTTGCCGCCCTTCATGTCGAAGATGCCGGGGCCGAAGCACTTGTTGCCCTCACGCCGCCATTGCAGCTTCTCGATAGTGCCGACCGGATGCACGGTGTCCAGATGGCCGGCGATCAGGATGCCCGGCTGGCCCTGCTTCGGATGCGGAAAGCGGGCGCGCACGCAGCCGGCGAAGCCCTGGCGGCCGGCGATGCGTTCGATGGTCGCACCCATGATCGCCATCTCGCGCGCGGCGAGGTCGAGCATGCGCTCGACCGCGGCCGCATCCCAGGTCGGGCTTTCGCATTCCACCCAGCCGCGCAGGCCTTGCAGCATGGCTTCGGAGTCAAACGGGAGATTGGCCGGGTTCATGGTGTTCCTCTCTTGTTGTTATGGCCGCGATTGTTGTGGCCGCACCGCCGTCACGCGGCCCTACGAAAGTCGGTAGCGGCGATTTTGTAAACGCAATTGCGCCGGGCCGCACCATTCATTTGCGTACGTTCGGTCTCGACCAAATCCGGATTGACGCGCATCCTGCTTGATGCAAGTCTCGACTTCGCACGCCGTACTCATGTTCGTTCGCCTAAATTACGAACCGCATGCATAACGAATAAGCCGGCTGTGACCAGTTACACGTCAGGAGAGATTGAATGTTCCAAAATTCGCGTTGGAAGCACCGCACGATAGCGGCCGCGCTGTCGGCGCTTGCGTTGTCGTTTGCTCCACCGGAGCTGTCCTTTGCACCGCAGGCGATGGCCGCAGGCAAGACCATCACCGCGGTGATGCATGCCGATCTGCGCTCGCCCGGCATGATGACGACGGCCTATATCGTCCGCGATTTCGGCTACATGATCTTCGACACGCTGCTGGCCGAGGACGCCAACTTCAAGATCCAGCCGCAGATGGCGGAATGGAAGGTGTCCGACGACAAGCTCACCTACACCTTCACTCTGCGCGACGGCCTGAAGTGGCACGACGGCACTCCGGTGACGGCCGACGATTGCGTGGCGTCGCTGAAGCGGTGGGGCAAGGCCGACGGCATGGGCCAGAAGCTGATGGACTTCACCGCGAGCCTCGAGGCCACCGACGCCAAGACCATCACGCTGAAGCTGAAGCAGCCCTACGGACTGGTGCTGGAGTCGATCGGCAAGCCGTCGTCCTTCGTGCCGTTCATGATGCCGAAGCGCCTGGCGGACTCGCCGCCCGACAAGCCGCTTCCCGAACTGATCGGATCCGGCCCCTTCAAGTTCGTGCCGGCAGAATTCCAGCCCGGCGTGAAGGCGGTGTTTGAAAAGAACAAGGACTACGTGCCGCGCAAGGAGCCGCCGAGCTGGACGTCCGGCGGCAAGGTGGTGAAGGTCGACCGCGTCGAATGGATCACGATGCCGGACGCGCAGACTGCGGTCAACGCGCTGCAATCCGGCGACATCGATTTCATGGAAGCGCCGTCGTATGACATCCTGCCGGTCCTGGAAAGCAATCCGGATCTCAAGGTCGAGACCCTGAACAAACTCGGCCTCCAGACGCTCGGGCGCATGAACTTCCTCCAGCCGCCTTTCGACAACGTCAAGGTGCGGCGCGCCGCTTTCCTGGCGCTGAACCAGAAGGATGTGCTGGACGCACTTGTCGGCAATCCGAAGTACTACAAGGTCTGCGGCGCGGTCTTCATCTGCGACACGCCGCTGGCGACCGACGTCGGATCGGAATCGCTCGTGAAAGGCGACGGCATGGCGGAAGCGAAGAAGCTGCTCGCCGAGTCAGGATATGACGGCACGCCGATCGTGATCATGGCGCCCGGCGACGTGGTGACGCTGAAGGCGCAGCCGATCGTGGCGGCGCAGCTGTTGCGCGAGGCCGGCTTCAAGGTCGACGTGCAGGCCACCGACTGGGGCACCGTGGTCAGCCGCCGCACCAACAAGAAGCCGATCAAGGAAGGCGGCTGGAACATGTTCTTCACCAATTGGGTCGCGGCCGACGTGATCAATCCCGTCGTCAACGTTTCGATCGGTGGCAGGGGCGAGAACGGCGGCTGGTTCGGCTGGTCGAAGGACGACAAGATCGAAGCACTGCGCGACGCCTATGCGCGCGCATCGACGCCCGAAGAGCAGAAAAAGATCGCCGCCGACATCCAGAAGGAAGTCTACGACCAGGTGATCTACATTCCGCTCGGACAGTTTTTCGGGCCGAGCGCGTGGCGGAAGTCGCTGACCGGCGTGCTCGACGGTCCGGCAACGCCGATCTTCTGGAATATCGACAAGTCGGAGTAGGGCAAAGCCGAATCTCTGTCGTCGACGCGCAAATGGCCGGGCTCAGTCCCGGCCATTTTTGTGTAAAGGCGTTGCGGATGGTCCGGTCTCGACGAGATTGGTCATCTCGATCGTGCCGACGACCGCGTGGCTGAACCAGGCGAGCGCGCCGATCGCCAGCAACACCGTGGTGTACAGGGCAATCGCGCCGTGGATCCATCGTCGGTACACCGCGCGCTCCTCCGAGGTGGCGTCACGGAATTTCTGCGTGCTCAAGCCGTTGCTGCAACGGCCGGCATCGTCGCCGTAGTCGCTCATGATGATCTCCGAGCTGTCCGGACGGGACGGGTTACGGAAACGCGACCATCGACATGAAATCGCCCGGTGTCGCGCCCGGCGAGATCGCGGCCCCATACACCGCGAGGGCGAAGACGATCGAGGCAAGCACGGAACGGACCAGCAAAGAGACGTCGCGGCGCCGCGCTGCGGAGGACATGGTGATGATCGACAATTGCCATGGCCTCATCTCCAACTGAAACAGGACTTGCTGAAACAAGGTGTGGGATGTGCAAGCCGCGCAATGTGCGGTGGTAGCTTCCGGCGCGCCGACACTACGACAAGAGGCCGTCGGGGCGTGTGAAGCAGGCCACATCCCGAGGACACGAGGCGGTGATGGCAGCGCCTGATGCCGTAAGAAAGAGAGGCGGCTGGGGCTGCCGTTCGAGTGAGGCCAGACGCTGTCCGGCCCGCGCTTCGAGCGCGGTGAGATCAGGCTGAAACGTCATCGCGCGCTAGCTTGTTGTTCGAGCATGATCTTTTCGGAAAACCGCTTCACACTCTTCCGGATCATGCTCCGGCCGATTTGCACCGCCAGTTGTCATGTATTTCACAAATCTCCCTGAGTTGTCGCGCTATTGTCCGACGGAATCGATATGTGCAGCACACGCTTCAGTTGCGAGCAGGTGACGTCCGTTGTTTCCTGCCTGATGGATACTTCGCCAGGCTCCGGGGGATCTGATGACAATCAATGTCAAGGCCTATGCCAACGCCGATGATGTCCTGATCGCGTGGCAGCCGGACACCTGGTCGAACGACTGGGTCGGCTTCCAGCTCGAGCGGCGCAACAACATCACGCAGCAATCGACCGTGCTGTCCAACCGAATACCGCCGCAGCCCGGCCAGAAACCGGTGGCGGATGCCGGCATCTCCTCGGCGCAATCGCCGTTCCGGCGCTGCATCTGGACCGATCACAGCGTCGTCGACACCGACAACGTCTCGTACCGGGTCACGGCGATGACGGGTGGCGCGAACGGCACGTTCACCCCCGATGCCGCCTCGGTGTCGGCCTGGACGGCGCCGGTCGTCGCCTCGGGCGATTCGGGCGGCGGCCTGTCGGCCTATTTCAACCGGGGCACCCTGATGTCCCAGATCGTCAGCCGCTTCGTGCACGGCGATACGTCGGACGATTCGCTGCGCAATTTCGTCAAGGGTCTTTCCGATCCGGCCAACCAGGCGCGGCGCTATCTTTCCGGCGACGCGCTGCATGAGATCCTGGCCTTCCTGCACGACGCCGACCTCCGCGGCAACCAGGTTCACGCCGCCATCTACGAGATGAACGACGAGGAGCTGGTCGGCGCACTGAAGCCGTTCGGAAAGCGCGGCAATGTCCTGCTCGGCAATGGCAGCGCCACCAAGCCGAACGTCGCGGACGAGCTCGACACGGCCGGTCTGACGGTCAAGCACCGCGACCTGTCGAATGCGGGCAGGTCGTCGCCCAGCGTCCACAACAAGTTCGTGGTCGAGAGTGATGCGGATGGCAACGCCATCCGCGTGCTCACCGGCAGCACCAACTGGACCACCACCGGGCTGTGCACGCAGCTCAACAACGTGCTGATCATCGAGAACGCCGTCATCGCCAAGCGCTTCCTCGACCAGTGGGGCGAACTGGCCGCGGACGGCAACGCCATGCCGCCGGCCTTGAAGGCGTCGAATTCCGTTCCAACCAATGACAGCAACATTTCGCTCTACTTCGCGGCGAGCAACGGCGAGGCGGAGTTTCAGCCGGTGCTGGACCTGATCAAGAACGCAAAGGACGGCGCGCTCTTCCTGATGTTCATGCCGGGTCAGTCGCCGCTGCTGGAGGCGCTGCTGGGCCGCGCACAGCAGAACGATATCTACGTCCGCGGCGTGGTATCGACCATGATGGCCAGCAAGAACGGCGACATCGTCTCGGTCGGCGGCGAGGTCGTGAAATCGGGCGCACCGGCACAATCGTTCCATGACGACGTCCAGCTGCCGCACGGTGTCAGCGCCAGCAACGAGCCGTCATGGGCCGACGTCGAGTTCAGCGTCGCCCAGATCCGCAAGGCGGGGATGATCGCGATCGTGCATTCCAAGGCCATCGTGATCGATCCGTTCTCCGACGATTGCGCCGTCATCACCGGTTCGCACAATTTCTCCGTCGCGGCCTCGCAGAAAAACGACGAGAATCTGGTGATCGTGCGCGGCAACAAGCAGCTTGCCCAGGCCTATGCGCTGCACATCAACGGCGTCTACGACCATTATTCCTGGCGCGGCTATCTCGGCAGCGGCGGCAATCCGGATCAGATCTATTCGCTCGACGGCTGGAAGCCGGGCGGCGGCAAGGAGCAGGAGCTGGATTTCTGGATGGAAGAGCCCGTGCCGCCACGCCGCAGCAGCGGAGACGGTGGTGGCGGCGCGGCGCAACAGCTCGGCAACGTTGCCCCCGCTGCGGGAAGAAGGAAGGCAGTCAAGAAAGCCGCCAAGAAACCGGCCAAGACACCGGTCAAGACTCCGGGAAAGCAATCCGCGAAGAAGGCGAAGAAGCCGGCAAAAGCTGCAAAGGCCGCGACGACGAAGACGAAGTCAAAGAAGTCGAAGGCCAAGAAATCGGCCAAGAAATCGGCTAAGAAATCAAAGCGCTGATGCAAAGGGCCGGGCACCTCGACGCCATAGCATCGTGATCGATCGCGCTGGACGGGAGCCATGACGGAATTCTTGACGCGCACCAGAATTGATAGGCTCGACACCGAACAGGCCCGGCTTCTCGACGACCAGGGCTATCTGTTGTTGCGCGGCGCGATCCCTGAGGCCTCGATCGGGCGGCTGCGCGACGCCTTCGAGGCCGGCGTGTTGCCGTCGGAGAAATGGCCGGGTGCGCCGCGTGGGATCGATTGGCGGCATTCCCTGGTAGACCTCGATGCGACGGTGCAGCAGGTCTGCCGCCTGCCCATCATGCTGGCCGCGACGCATCATGTCCTGCGCCAACCGTTCTTCCTGGGCCAGGTCGAGGGCCGTGAGCCGCGTGCGGGCGGCGGCGCGCAAAGACTGCATCGCGACGGCGCCGACCGCGCCGTCACCGACGCGGTGTCCGCGTTGGCATTCCTCGACCGGTTCGGGGCCGAGAATGGCGCCACGCAGGTCGTGCCGGGCTCGCACCGCGCCGAGGTGGAGGACGCCGACGATCCGCAGGCAAGGATCGTGGAAGGCGAGGCCGGCGATATCCTGCTGTTCGATGTCAACTTGTTGCACGGCGCAACGCAAAATCGCAGCGGAGCGCCGCGCCGGTCGCTGCTGATCACCTACGCCGACGCATCACAGCAGCAGGCGTGGCGAAACACCCGCGCGCTGCGATCCATCCGCATGGATCAGGACGAAGTGTTTGGTGGGTGAGGGAGGGGAGAGCTCAGTCGAATCGCGGCGCAGTCCGTCTTCGCTTTCGCCAAGGCTCAAGCTACGCCGGACACGCTTCGCCCCGAGGTCCCCGCGTGGCTGCGCCACGCGTGACGTCGCTCCGCATGGCTTGCCGAGCCGAAGCTCGCGGACATTCGCCCGCCTTCGCCCTCCGGCGCGGCAGCCTTCTCTCGCTGCGCGAGCGAAGGCTGGTGCGGGCGGTGGGACTCGAACCCACACGACGTTGCCATCGAGGGATTTTAAGTCCCTTGCGTCTACCAGTTCCGCCACGTCCGCGTTGCGCCAGGCGCGCCGATATCTAGCGCGTTTGGCGCCGAAACGGAATTGGCATTATCGGTCGTGAACAGGTGCGCTTTCAATGGTTTAGCGCCGCGGCCGACAATATCATTTGCATCGGCTGTGCTTTGCAGGATAAGGGCAACGCGCAGCCGCGATGAAGCCTCAATCCGGACACCGGCGGCTGCTTTAGGCAATCTCAACACTGTCTGCATAAGAAGGCTGGATGTTCGCTCGTTTGTCTCGCCGCCGGAGCCTGTCGCGCGCGGCGCTTTCGGTTGCGCTGCTCGCATTGGCCGCGGGCACGTCCGGCTGCGCGCAGGTCGGCGACACCATCTCGCCCGCCTTCGCCGATCCCGCCAAATATGAGCTCTACGACTGCACGCAGCTCGAGGCCGAGCGCAAGGCCCTGGCCAGCCGTGCCGCAGAGCAGGAGGGCCTGATGGCCAAGGCGGAGACCGCCGTCGGCGGCACCGTGATCGGCGAAATGGTCTACCGCAATGAGCTGATCGCGATCCGCGGCCAGCAGAAGAACGCCGACGCGGCCTGGCGCAGGGGCAAGTGCCATGAAACCCCGCCGGCCAGCGCCACGCCCGCACCGGCCCCAACGCCTGCGCCAGACGCGAAGGGCGCCAAACAGCCGCGTCCGCTGATCCACTAGCTAACGCGTGTTCGAGCGAAGTGGGTACCGGGCTCCCGGTCCTCACACCCGCCAGTCGTAGATCCAGTCCTGTCGCGCCAGCATGCGCTGCGGTCCGATCGCGCGGATCGCGAGATCGCGCGCGATCGCGGCCGGCCCGGTCAAATGATAGATGCGCCCCTGTTGCCGCGCGGTCCGCTGCACCCTGAGCACGCGGGCGCGTCGCATGTGCGCATAGCGTTTCAAGGCTGCGGGAATGCCTGCGACGTTCTCGCCGGTGCAGTCGCTCAGCGCCTTCGCGAGCACCGCGGCATCCTCGATCGCCATGCCGGCGCCCTGCGCGGCGAAGGGCAGCATCGCGTGCGCGGCGTCGCCGAGCAACGCCACCGAGCCCGCGTTCCAGTCGCGGATATCTGGCAGCGTGAACAGCGCCCATTTGCGCCAGCCGTCGACCGCGCCGAGCAGCATCCGCGCCGTCGCAGGCCAGCGCGATGTGGCGAAGGCGTCCTTGATCTCGTTGAGGTCGCCGGGTGCGCTCCAGCCGGGCCGGTTCCAGGTGCCGGAGATGATCGCCACCACGTTGATCTGGCGTCCGGCGGAGATCGGATAGGCCACCAGATGCGCATCTGCTCCCATCCACAGCTGCACGCGCGGCGCGGTGTATTCGCGCGGCAGCGCATCGGCCTCGAGCGTGCCGCGCCAGGCGATCAGGCCGGAGAATTGCGGCTGCACGTCCGGGAATAGATGCCCGCGCACCGACGACCAGATGCCGTCGGCGCCGATCAGCGCCACGGCGAGCTCCTGCTGCCTTGTATTGCCGCGGCGCCCGACCACCGTCAGCCCCTTGGCGTGCGTGGCGACGTCCTCGAACTGGCAGCCGAGGCGCAGGTCGATGTCGGGATGGTCGCTGACCGCGGCCACCAGCGCAGCCTGCAGATCGGCGCGGTGGATCACCCAATAGGGCGCGCCGGCACGGAATGCGGCGGCCTCGCCGAGCGGCATGCGTGCGATCTCGCCGCCGGCCCGCGCGCTCATGATGCTGACGGCTTCAGGGGTCACCGCGCGCGGCGCGAGCTGCTGCTTCAGGCCAAGCTCGACCAGGATCCGGCTGGCATTGGGGGAGAGCTGGATGCCGGCGCCGGCTTCCTCGAGCCGCTCGGCCTTCTCCAGCACCACGACGCGAAAGCCTTGCGCCGCCAGCGTCAGTGACGCCGTCAATCCTCCGATCCCGGCGCCCGCAACGATGACGGTTCGCGTCAGCGCCACGGAACGGTCAGGCGACCCGGTCTTTCAGGACGCATTCCGGCGGGCGTGCCTCGCCGGGCTTGAGGTCGGGCGCGAAGCGATAGAGCGTCGAGCAATACGGGCAGATGATCTCGTTGTCGTTGCCGAGGTCGAGGAACACGTGCGGATGATCGAACGGCGGGTTGGCGCCCACGCACATGAACTCCTGCGAGCCGATCTCGATCACCGAGACACCGGCATCGTTATGGAAGTGCGGGACGACGTGGTCGGACATATTCTCACCTTGGATGGCAACGACGGGCGGAGGCAAAACAGCATCGCGCGACATCGCGAAATGCCGCGCACCATACTGGCGGGAACAATTGATTCCAAGTAGCCCCGGCCGCGCATCTGCTCATGCAAATTCGACACAATCTTGTCGTCCCAGAGAAGCCCTTCTTTGGTCGGAGCCGTTGTGTCGCAAAAACGGCACACTATTTCCAGGATGAATTAAATCGGCGAATTGAGCCGGAGATTTGCGCAGAATGAACCGGGTCTATCTCAGCCTCGCGGTGGCCGGCATGGCGGCAAGCGCCATCGTGGGCGCCGCCATCTGGCCGCATGCCCGTGCTGCCGGCGTCGTGCTGGCGGCGCAGGACGATCCGGTTGCACTCACCGATATCAGGCTGAGTTCCGCTCTGCGGAGCAACCCGGCGCTCATCTCGGAGAATATCGGGGCGGCGCTGGCTTCCGGTGACGCCGATCTCGCGGCGAGCTTCGTGGCGCTCGCGCGCGAGCAGAAGATTCCGCTCGCGGACGACCTCGCCAAACGTGTCGAGGACGCGGTGACTGACGAGGCTTCCACCACGCATTTCGCCAAGGGATTTGCGACCGGCCTCGTCACCGGCGATGCCGAGGATGTCGCGAGCCTGTCCGGCACGGTGGCGGGCGATCTGTTCGTGTTCGGCGATATCAGGGACGTCGTGCGCGAGGGAAAGCACTTGGCGATGGGCGAGGAGACCGATCATCTCGTGCTCGGCCTTGCCGCCGCGGGGCTCGCGGTAACAGCGGCGACCTATGCCTCGGTCGGCAGCGCCGCCCCGCTGCGCACCGGACTGACGCTGGTGAAGGATACCCGCAAGGCGGGCCGGCTGAGCGAGGGCCTGATCGAATGGGCCGGCCGTTCGACGCGTGACGTCGTCGACACCCCGGCGCTCGAAGAGGCTGTTACATCGGGTTCGGTGTTGCGGCCGATGGAGACGGCAAGCGCGATCCGCGCCGCCTTCCGCCCGGACAACGCCGGCAGTCTGGTTCGCCTCGCCAAGGACGTCGGCCGCGTCGGCGAAGCCGCCGGCATGCGCGCAGCGCGTGACACGCTGAAGGTCGCGGAGAATCCGCAGGAGATTGCGCGCGCGGCGCGGATTGCGGAGGCGAAAGGCGGCCAGACCCGCGCGATCATCAAGCTGCTCGGCCGCGGTGCGTTGCTGCTCGCGGTGGGCACCTTCAATCTGTCGATGTGGCTGTTCGGCGCGCTGCTGACGCTGTTCGGCTTCCTGTCGTCGATCAAGGCGACCACTGAGCGTGCCACCGCATCATGGCTCCAGCGCAGCAAGGCGCGACGCCTCAAGGCGCAGATGGCGGCCGAGGTCGCGCTGGCGGGGTCCCCCGCACAGGGCTAAGCTTGCGATCGCCTGCCGATCGCCCATCCCGATCCTCTCAAAAACACTGGATTTGCTGATGCCGAGTTTTCACAACGGCGACGTTGAAATTGCCTATCTCGACGAGGGCGAGGGCGAGCCGATCATGCTCGTGCACGGCTTCGCCTCGAGCAAGAACGTCAACTGGGTCTATCCGACCTGGGTTTCCGAGCTGGTCAAGGCGGGCCGCCGCGTCATCGCGCTCGACAATCGCGGTCACGGCGAGTCCGCCAAGCTTTATGATGCCGCGCAGTACGAGATCGCGATCATGGCCGGTGACGTCATCGCGCTGATGGATCACCTCGCGATCCCGCGCGCCGACATCATGGGCTATTCGCTGGGCTCGCGGATGACCGCGATCCTGGCGCGCGAGCAGCCTCAGCGGCTGCGCTCGGCGATCCTCGGCGGCATCGGCATCGGGCTGATCGAGGGCGGCGGTCCCGGCGAGAATGTCGTCATTGCGCTGGAGGCAGCCTCGCTCGACGACGTCACCGATCCCGTCGGCCGCACCTTCCGCGCCTTCGCCGACCAGACCCGCTCCGACCGCCGCGCGCTCGCCGCCTGCCTGCGCGGCTCGCGGCGCCTGATGACGCGCGAGGAGGCGGCCGGCATCAAGGTGCCGGTGCTGATCGCGGTCGGCAGCAAGGACGAGATCGCCGGCTCGGCCACAGCGCTGGGCAAGGTCATTCCCGGTGCGCAGGTGCTCGACATCCCGAACCGCGACCACATGCGCGCGGTCGGCGACAAGGTCTACAAGACCGAGGTGCTGGATTTCCTGAACCGACGCGCGTGATCTGCTCCCGTGGACGATCAGGCCGCCGCATGATAGCTTTGCCGTGCTTATCTGGGGTGCTCCCATGCTGACCTTGATCGGGGTTATCTCCGACTTCTGAGCCGTTGACATGCCGCTGGCCCGTCGCAGGACGGGCCTTGATGCGCTTGTTCACGGCAAGGAGTATTCAAGGTGGCTTCACCGACATTTCCGGTTCTCTATTCGACGCCGCTTGCGGAGGCGGTGGCTCAATTTGTTTCGGTACAGTACGATCTGCCCGGACCGCTTGCATGCAGGCTGCTGACCCGTGGCTGGAACGATGTTTTCGAGATCCACCCGAATGGCGGCGCTCGGTCCATCGTTCGCATTTCAAAGCGCCGGGCGCGCGGCGAGGCGGACGTCGCAACCGAGACCGCCTTTCTCGCCTATCTGGACCAATGCGACGTTCCGGTCGCGACCGCCATTCCGGCATGTGACGGCGCATTGTTCACCTCGGCCGCGTTTCCGGAAGGCGAGCGATCCGTCGTTCTGTTCCGTGACGCCGGGGGGCGTCTGTCACAGGGCACGCAGTCGGCTGACGACGCCAGGGCAAATGGCGCAACGCTGGCACGCATCCACGAGGCGGCTGGCGGCTTCGCGTCAGGCGAGAGGGGCCGCTATAGGCTTGATCTCGACCATCTGATGCACAGGCCACTCGCCGCAATACTGGAGGTCGATGGCCTCGGTGAGTCCGTGCGTGAAGGCCTGATCGATTTGGTGGCGCGCCTGTCAGCCGAAGTCGTGCAGCGAGACGGGCTGTGCTGGACCTACTGCCACGGCGACTGCCATGGATACAACGCCAACATCGCACTTGAAGGCCGCCGTGCCGGACAGGCCGTGTTCTTCGATTTTGACGAGAGCGGCCCCGGATATCTGGCCTACGACCTCGCTGTGTTCCTGTGGAACTGCATCCTGTTCGGGCGAAAGCAGCATGCTGCCTGGCACGCCTTCATCGACGGCTATCGCGCGACCCGCGAATTGCGCGAGGTGGATTTCGAAGCGGCGCATCTGTTCGTTCCGATTCGCCACGTCTGGCTGATCGGCGAGTATGCCAGTCGCATCCCCGAATGGGGCCGGCACGCCGTGCCGGCCGACTGGATCGCCGCGCAGCTCGATTTCATGCTGTCGTGGGAAAGCGAGATCCTGGCGCCGCGCTTGCTCTGACCAGCTCGGCGTAGCGGCGGCTAGACTAATGCTATGATTGAGTTCCGCTTTCGGCTGCGGACGTGACCGGCCTCGCTGCCGGCTCGCCCCAGTCGCGAATGACCCATAACGGTCATCATGACGACCTTCCAAATGTTTCGTTCCGACAGGCCCCCGGGGCGTCTTCCAAGTGTGCAGGTGCCGGTCAGATATTGGCGCCCAGCACCCTGACCCGGTATTCGCCGGGCGACTTGCCGAACCACCGATGTGATGAGCGAAAGAACGTGCTCTGATCTGCATAACCCAAAAGATACGCGATTTCAGCAATGGAGACGCGAGCGTCGACAAGGTGATGTTGCGCTAACTCCCGGCGGGTGTCCTCCACAAGTTCGGTAAAGGAGGTGGCTTCACTGGCCAGGCGGCGCTGGAACGTGTGGTCGCTCATGTTGAGCTCGGCCGCGATCATCGAGCGCAACGGACTGCCGTCTTGTAAATGTCGCGCTATGGCTTGCCGGGCGCGATCAGTCGTATCGGTCTTGCTCAATTTGCGTAACGCTTGGCCAGCGATGCGCTCATGCAGCTCCGCCAACTCTGCAAAGGCGGTGGGCAGCTTGCAGGCGAGGTCATCGTTGGAAATCAGGAAACCATTGAACTTTGCATCGAATTGCAGAGGCGAGTTGAATGCATCATTATAGGCCGCAATCGACATCGGCGCCGCAAAACTGAAACAAGCGACCAGCGGCTGCAGCGGGCGACCCAGCATCCAGCGACACAAGGTCAGCAAGGTCAGGATCGCGTAGTCGTAGCGCTGGCGAGGAACCGGGTATTCGCCGCCGAAAAGCTCCAGCCTAACCCAGCGGCCGCCCGAGCCGGGCTCCAGTGCGATGTTGACGGCGTCGCTGACCAGACACAGATAGCGGATCAGGCGTGTGAGCCCGCTCAACAGATCTGGGCTCGACATCATCGCGTAGCCTACAATTCCGTACTGGTCTGGCCGCGGAACATGGGGATCGGATAGTCCGATATCCGGATTACCTGACCGTTCGGCCGCCAGCGTCCAAAGGCGGCTCGCCTCTTCGGTCGGCCAGCGATAGTCCGGATTGTCGAGATTATTTAGCGACAGGCCGACCTCGGCGGTTAGCGCAGCGGCATCCAGTCCTTGCGCTTCGAACGTTTTGACGACGCCCCGCATCCACGCGGACGAGGTTGTCCGTCGCTCCATCGCTCTCTTGGCCTCCCCAAGCCAGTCGTTTGGCTTTGCCACATCATTGTTTGGCGATGCGGCTTATAGCATCCTGATTGCGCCGCGGCCATCCCCCGGAGACGCGCAATCATCGGAGGTCGAACATGCCCGTGATCAAGACCAAAGACGGTATCGAGATTTACTACAAGGACTGGGGTTCCGGTCAGCCCATAGTATTCAGCCATGGGTGGCCGCTCTCGGCAGATGACTGGGACGCCCAAATGATGTTCTTCCTCAATCATGGCTATCGCGTCATTGCCCATGATCGGCGCGGGCACGGTCGGTCTTCCCAACCAGGCGAGGGCCACGACATGGACCACTATGCAGATGACTTAGCGGCTTTGACCGCGCATCTCGATCTGCGGAACGCCATTCACGTCGGCCATTCGACCGGCGGCGGCGAAGTCGTGCATTACCTCGCGCGTCACGGCCAGAATCGAGTATCGAAGGCCGCGATCATTAGCGCGGTGCCGCCGCTGATGGTGAAGACGGAGGCTAATCCCGGCGGCCTTCCCAAGGCAGTGTTCGATGGATTCCAGGCGCAGCTCGCAGCCAACCGTGCGCAGTTCTACTACGATGTGCCGGCGGGGCCATTCTATGGATATAACCGACCTGGCGCGAAACCCTCGCAAGGCGTAATCTGGAACTGGTGGCGCCAGGGCATGATGGGCGGCGCAAAGGCGCACTACGATGGCATCGTCGCGTTTTCGCAGACCGATTTCACCGAGGACCTCAAGAAGATCACGGTGCCGGTCTTCGTGATGCATGGTGACGACGACCAGATCGTGCCCTACGCCGACTCCGCGCCGCTGTCGGCAAAGCTGCTGAAGAACGGGACGCTGAAGACCTACAAGGGCTTTCCGCACGGAATGCCGACAACCGAGGCGGAAACGATCAACGTCGACCTGCTGGCCTTCCTGAAGGCATAATGCCTTGGCCGGATTCCGGAGAGACCGCCGCCAAGCGGTCTTTCTTCTTGACGACGCTTCCCGGGCCTCGACGATCTACAGGGGAGAACTATTGCCGCCGGCGCCGGCCGCGGCATGTTTTAGGGCGACGCCCGCTCATCGATCCCGCGCGACGGAGAGTCCAGCCAGTAGAGAGGAGTGATTGGCGAGCCTCCTGGATAGGAATTCCGTGAAGAGCCGCACGCGCTTGGTCTTGCGCGTCTCGCCTTGGGTGAGAAGCCAGAGCGTTCCATACATGTGCAGGTCGATGCCCGGTACCCTGGTCAACGAAGGATCGGCGTCTCCGACGAAGCACGGCAGTCGCGTCATCCCGATCCCTTGCCGTGCCGCGACGATCTGGGCTCCTGCGTCCGGGGTCTTGAACGGCGACCCGGTGGTGCGGACCTCTCCCTTGCGAACCCAATCCGGGAGTTCGTCGTCGTTCACGACGATCCACCGGATCGGGTCTGTCGCGCCCTTGCGCCACGCGGCCAGTCGATCGCGGGACATGTAGACGCCGCCGTACATCTCCGGACCCTTGAGGCCGTGAAGATTGAGCGCCAGGTTCTTGCGGTCGCCGACGTTGCGGACCGCGACGTCGGCTTCCCGGTTGGTGAGGTTCGCCACCTCGCCGGTCGAAAGGACTTCCATCTCGATGTCGGGATGCAGGCGCGCGAACTCGGCGAAGTCCGACATCAGAAGGTGCGTCGCGAGGAACGGTGGAAGCGTCACCCGCAACAGACCGCGCACGCCCTGGTCGCGGCCGAAGACGCGGGTCTCGAGCTGTTGCGACGACGCCTTCATCTGGTCGGCGAACTCGAGGACGTCCTCGCCGGCATCCGTCAGGCGGTAGCCGGACGGCAGCTTTTCGAACATCTGCGCGCCGAGGCGTTCCTCCAGTTGGGCGATGCGCCGGATCACGGTCGAATGGTTGACCCCGAGTTTTTCGGCGGCCGCCCGGACCGAACCGCCGCGCGCGACGGCGAGAAAATAGCGAATGTCGTCCCAGTCGATCATGGTGCTATCCGGCACCACAAGGGTGCGCTGTATCCCGCACAACATGCGAGGATATAAGCGATTTCAACTGCCGTTCCAGAGCAGACTGCCCGTCACGTTAAAGGCGCACGGCGATCGCCTTCCACCACCGAACCGGATGATTTACGCACCACCGATGTGCGTTTTTCCGGACTGACCTCCAGACTGCTGCAGGCCTAGGTCGGGTCCATCGGGAATGTCCCCGGACGATTTCGAAGGACAAGATCATGGGTAAGCTGGAAGGTAAGGTCGCGGTCATCACGGGCGGATCGAGCGGCATGGCGCTGGAGAGCGCCAAGCGGTTCGTCGAAGAAGGCGCCTACGTCTTCATCACGGGCCGGAAGCAGGAGACGCTCGACCAGGCGGTCAGGTCGATCGGCCGCAACGTGACCGGCGTGCGCGCCGACTCGGCCAACCTCGACGACCTCGACCGCCTGTTCGAGACGGTCAAGCGCGAGAAAGGCAAGATCGACGTGCTGTATGCGAGCGCCGGCACCGGCGACGCCGCTCCGCTCGGCCAGATCACCGAGCAGCAATTCGACACGACCTTTGGTCTGAACGCGCGCGGCACGCTATTCACGGTCCAGAAGGCGCTGCCGCTGTTCAACGACGGCGGATCCATCTTCATGACAGGCTCGGTCGCTTCGCTGAAGGGCTTTCCCGGCTACAGCGTCTATGCGGCGAGCAAGGCGACGCTGCATGCATTCGCCCGCGGCTGGCTCAACGAACTGAAGGGCCGAAACATCCGGGTGAACGTGCTGCACCCCGGGCCTATCGCCACGCCGATGCAGGACCAGGTCCTCACCCCCGAGGCGAAGAAGATGTTCGAATCCCTCATCCCGCGGGGGACGATGGGTCGTCCCGAGGAGATCGCCGCGGCCGCGGTGTTCCTGGCTTCCGACGATTCCAGCTTCGTGAACGGGCTCGAACTGTCCGTCGACGGCGGCTTCTCGGCCATCTGAAACCCCGCCCGGTCGCGACGACGCGCATCGCTCCGCGATCGGGCCCGACACCCATCGGAGAACCATCATGAGCTACGCCATCATCGGCTTCGGCAAGATCGGCCAGGCGCTTGCCAAGGCGTTCGCGCGCAACGGCATCGACGTATTTGTCGCGACCACTCGCGCCCCCGAAAGCTTCGCGTCGGACGCGGCGGCGATCGGACCAGGCATCAAGCCGAAGACGCTCAAGGAAGCGATCAAGGCGGATGTCATCTTCCTGGCCGTCCGCTTCGAACAGCATCCGGACGTCGCGAAGGCGCTGCCCGACTGGAAGGGCAAGACCATCGTCGACGTGACCAACGGCTACGGCATGTCGCCCGAAAAACTCGGTGGGCAACTTTCCTCCGCCAAGGCCGTCGCAAAGGCCTTTGCCGGCGGCAGGCTCGTCAAGGGCTTCAACCATCTGGGCGCGACCGTCCTCGGCCAGGATCCGGCCGTCCACGGCGGCAGGAGGGTCGTGTTTCTCGCGAGCGACGACGACGACGCGGCGAAGGATATCGGCGCGCTCGCGAAGAGCCTCGGCTTCGCGCCGATCGAACTCGGCGGGCTCTCGGAAGGCGGCATGCTCGTCCAGGGCTACGGAAGCACGTGGGGCCGGCTGATCTTCAAGGACCTGGTCCAGTTCGAAAGGAAATCCTGATCACAGGTCCCGACCTTCACACCCATCGCTCAGCGATTTCAAAGGAACACACGCCCGTGACCGCGCTTTTATCCGACGATTCACTCGATCTGATCTTCCGCTCCGCCCGCACCCCCAACGGCTGGCTCGACCGTCCCGTCGACGAAGCGATGGTGCGCGACGTCTACGACCTGATGAAGTGGGGACCGACGTCCGCGAACAGCAGCCCGGCGCGCTTCGTATGGGTGCGCAGCGCCGCCGGCAAGACGACGCTCGCCGGATTGGCCGCCGAGCCGAACAAGCCGAAGATTCTCGCGGCTCCCGTCACGGTGATCATCGGCCACGACCTGGATTTCGCCTGCGAACTGCCGAAGCTGATGCCGCACGCCGCCGAGATGATGCAGAAATACTTTTCGGCGCCGGAAATCGCCGAATCGACGGCGATGCGCAACGGCTCGCTGCAGGGCGCCTACTTCATGATCGCCGCGCGGGCCATCGGACTGGACTGCGGCCCCATGTCAGGTTTCGACAATGCAGGCGTGGACAAGGCGTTCTTCACGGGCACGCGGATCAAGTCGAACTTCATCTGCTGCATTGGCCATGGCGATCGAGCCTCCGTCTTCCCGCGCAACGCCCGACTGAGTTTCGAGGAAGCCGGCCGCTGGGCGTAGACGCAGGCAAGAGCCGATCCAGTCATCAATCGAGAAGCAACGGAGATACGTCGATGAGCACCGAACGGAACGTGCAGGCCGTAAGGGATTTTTTCGCGACCGTGGGACGCGGCGACAAGGAAGCTCCGATGACATCGAATGGATCATACCGGGCGAGAACTGGCCGCTGGCCGGCCCGCACCGGGGCTCAGGCACGGCGGCAGCGGTCAAACAGTATTTTGAACGATTTATTTCAAAATGCAGTAAGGCCCGTCGACGATCGTTTAGCTCCGCAAGCGCCTGCTGATTCAGGTACCGGGATCAGGTCGGCGCGACCGCGCGCTCCCTTATGACAAGACGCTCAAGGATGCGGGCTTGACAAGTCGGCGCCGGAGACCTTGACGACGGCCTGCCACGCGGCTTCCTGGCTGGCGCGATCGTGAAGGTGTGGCTCGCGCTGCACTTCAATCGGGCCTGAGACCTTTCCTTTGGCCGAAGCGAAGAATAGCCCTGAGACGTCGGTTCCGAACTCCAACGCCTGGATGTAACGACCGGCCGCGGTCTCCGGCGTCTGATTCATGCCGGGAATGAGGTTTACGATCGGGATGAACACGTACTTCAACACCGGACTGGCGCTTCGGACCACCTTGGTCGCGGTCGCCCCACCGGGTGAGACGGCGTAAGCGGCCATGCCGGAGGGCAGCCGGCGCGCCAGTGCCGCGGTCCACCAAGCGATGATGAGCTTCGCGTCGGCATACGCGTTGTTAGGCACATATTTCACGTTCGGCCCGTTGCGGATCAGGGCTTCTACAGCGGCGGTTCGGTTGCCTTTGTGGTATTTGGCCGCGAATTCCGGCAGGTCGGTGTGTTTGAAAAAGGGTACGCCGCCTCGGGCAGGTTCTGCACCCGCGATAACGATCCGCGCGTCGGGACTCAGCAAGTTTGCATTGAGCAACCCGACGGTCAGTTGATGATGGCCAATGAGCGGGGCCTGAGCTGCCTCGATGCCCGCCGCAGTAATCACGCGCTTCTTGAACGGGACCAACCCTGCGTTGAGCAGCAGGGAATCCACCGGCCGACCTCGTTTGACCAGCGCGGTGACGGCGGAGAGAACGTTGGCTGGGTCGTTCAGGTCAAGCTCCAGCGGCGTGAAGACCTGTCTTTTGGTCGCCGCCGCGATCTGAGCGCCCGTTTCCTTGATCTGGGCCAGGCTGCGCCCGGTGATGATGATCTCGCGCCAGTCCTGGGCGGCGAGCAAGCTTGCTGCCGCATAGCCCAGGCCGGAGGTGGCGCCGGTGACGAGAGCGATTGAATGTTTCATGGGCGTTCCCGTGGTGAAGGTTACACTCGAAGGAGCACCCGCCTGGTGGGCGCCGCCTTGTTATTTCGAACTGTTCGGTTATATATTTCAGAATGCAAAGGTCGCAGTCAAGGAATTTTGAACTAGATGTTTCATAATGCCGCCAAGCCACGAGGACGTCCGCGGAACTTCGACGAGAGCGACGCGCTGAAAAAGGCGACCCAGGTGTTCTGGTCGAAGGGCTACGACGGAGTGACGATTGACGATCTCGTGGCCGGGATGGGCGTGGGACGGCCGAGCCTGTATGCCGTCTTTGGGGACAAGCGGGCGATATTCTTGCGTGTCCTGAAGGCATACGCAGAACGGAAGGGCGCATCAGCCGCGAAGGCACTTCTCTCGCCACAGAGTCTTCGCGACTCGATCGCGGGCTTCCTTCGGTACGCCGTCGAAAGCGCGACCGAGAAAGGATCGGCCCGGGGGTGCCTTCTGATTTGCGTCGCGCCGCTCGTGGACGATGCCGAAGTCCGGAAGTTCCTGCAGGACGCAGCCGCGGGCGGTGCTTCGCTGGTAGAGGGCCGTTTCCGGGACGCGATCAACGCGGGCGAAATCCCGTCCGACTTTCCTGTGGCCGAGCGCGCGATCCAAGTCACGGATTTTGCCCGAGGTCTTACGATGCGGGCGCTGATCGGCACATCGCGCAAAACGCTCCTTAAGGATGCCGAGGCAGCGACCGACTTGGTCCTGTCGCGGCATGGAAATGCGGCGCCAGAACGTTGATGCTGGATGGCTTGGATGTCGCTCCGACATTTCATCCAGCACTGATGGAACAATATCGTTCGGCGTCGCGAGGTGGATTGCGTGCCACTTCACTTCCGCTTTTGGCCCATCGCGACGTTTTAGCTGCGCTGCAGAATTCGGTTGCTATCGAGGCATAGCAGGCTCTGGCTCTTCTGAATAATAGAAAAATATCGCTGATTTGCCCGACGTGTCAAGTCGCTTTTCCGAGTGGCGGGGCGCGGGCTACTTTGCATGGGGTTGTTTTCGATGTTTTGAGAGCGCGCACCTGTGTTTGATCGCGGTCGCCCCTCGCAGTCAGACTAGCTCGCCGCCTCGTCCTTGCCGGCGAAGAATCGCGCCGCGGCGAGCAGCACCACGAAGGTCGCGATCCAGACGATGCGCGCGCCGTAGCGGTCGTGCGGGCCGGAGATCACGCCGCAGATCACCGCGTTGCCGAGCAGTGCCAGCGTGACGGTGCCGGCCAGCAGCGTGATATCGTCGAGCTGCCGCCGCCACAGGCCGCGGCCGAGCAGCATCACGACCATCAGCATCGAGGCGAGCGCGACCGGCACGTGGACGCGGTTGATCGCGGTGAAATCGAGGTGCCAGCGTTGCTGCCGTGCCGCGTGCATCTTTGCGACCTGCGCGGGGATGTAGCGCTCGATGATGCCGTAGGTGTGGGGCAGCCAGCCGGTGCTGCCTTCGCCGGTCGCGACGTGCATGAGCTGATCCGCCGTGGCGGCCAGCGCAGCCTCGGCCTGCCAGGCCGGATACTCGGCGAGCGAGCGCACCACGATGGTGCCCATCTCGTCGTTCAGGCCCTGGAAGCGGCCGAGCTTGTCGAACATGCTGTGACCCCACAGGAAGTCATCGCCTGTGGGCGGCAGTTCGTCGCGATAGGGACAGAGCTTCAGGTTCTGCCTGGCGCAGTGGTCGCGCAGGTATTGCGCGACGATGCCATCCTGAAGCATGCGGCCGAAGGCAACGCCGTAGCCGCCGGGCGTCCATGCGAATTGTCCCGACAGCGCGAAATTCGCGGCAAGCAGCATCGCAGCACCGGCTACGATGGTCAGGCTGCCCTGTGCCAGCCCCGCGAGCGGGATCGGCCGGCCGGGCCATGGACGCACAACCCAGCCGACGCAGCACAGGCCGAGCAGCACCCCGAGGGTCGCGCTGTGCGTGGCCGCCGAGAACGCCGTGAACACGAACAGGGTCCATTTCTCGAGCGTCGAGAGCTTCTCCCCGCACATCACCAGGATGAACAGCGCGAGCACCGACAGGCCGGCAAAGATGTCGGTCAGCAGCATGCTCGCGATCCAGGGCAGGGCGGTGGTCGCGATCAGCGCGAGGCTGATCGCAACCAGCCGCGCCGGGCGGGCGAGGTCGAGCACGCGCAGCGTCAGTTGCAGGATCCACAGCGTCGCCAGCGCCTGGATGCCGAGATTGAGCCAGAAGCTCGAATCCTGGCCGACATGCAAATAGATGCCGAACACGGTGGACCGGCTCGGCACCAGGTATCCCTCGTACCAGCGCGCCAGATAGCCGCCGGTATCCCACTGGAGCAGCGGGTAGCCGTTCCAGAAGGCAGGCGCGAGCAACAGGAGGGGAATGGCGATTGTGGCGACCCAGACCGACCGTGTATCGGTCAGGCGCGCGCTGAGAATCCGTGTATTGATGATGAATCTCCCCGGTCTTGGGCCGACCATGCCCAAATCCCAGCTGGGAACGAAATCCGCCAATAGTTGCAGAAGCACGGCTTGATTTCGGCGAAATCCGGACCACTTGCCCTAGACGTCCGCCGGGGAGCGCTGGTGGGGTCTACCGTACAGCGCCACCTCGCGACGCGCTCGATCCATCGTGCTATAACGCATCATCGAACAACCGAATTGCGAGAGCAGCCCATGGCAGTTCATCAGGTCAATCCGCAGGGAGGGAAGCTCGCGACGCTCGATCCGATCTGGGATCGGATCCGCAGCGAAGCGGAGGACATCGTCCGCCGCGAGCCGGAGCTGGCGTCCTTCATCTATGCCACCGTGCTGCATCATGATCGCCTGGAAGACTCGGTGGTGCATCGCATTGTCGAGCGTCTCGATCACGCCGCGCTGTCCGGCGACCTGATCCGCCAGGCCTATGCCGAGGCGCTGCGCGACGAGCCCGATCTCGGCAACGCATTCCGCGCCGACCTCGTCGCCGTCTATGACCGCGACCCCGCGACCGCACGCTTCATCGACCCCTTGCTCTACTTCAAGGGTTTTCACGCGCTGCAGACCCATCGCCTGGCGCACTGGCTCTATCTGAAGGGCCGCAGGGATTTTTCGTTTTACCTGCAGAGCCGCTCCTCGGCGGTGTTCCAGACCGACATCAATCCGGCCGCCCGGATCGGCCGTGGCATCTTCCTCGATCACGCCACCGGCTTCGTCTGCGGCGAGACCGCAATCATCGAGGACGACGTCTCGATCCTGCACGGTGTCACGCTCGGCGGCACCGGCAAGGAGAACGAGGATCGCCATCCGAAGATCCGCCATGGTGTCCTGATCGGCGCCGGCGCCAAGATACTCGGCAATATCGAGATCGGCCATTGCGCGCGCATCGCCGCCGGCTCCGTCGTGGTCAAGCCCGTGCCGCACAATGTCACGGTGGCGGGCGTGCCCGCGAAAATCGTCGGCGAGGCCGGCTGCGCCGAGCCGTCACGCACCATGGACCAGATGCTCAACGCGATCGGGCTTTGATTTCATTCGCTTTCTGAGTGCTGGCGTAAGATCACAGCGCCAGGGCCCGAAAAGGCTCTGGCGATCTCTGTCGTCTCGTCCTAAAACTCCCCGGAAAATCATCGACCCGATTGGAGACTGCCGTGGACATTCAGGAAATCCGGAAGCTTGACGCGTATCTGAAACGCGTGTTCGGCAATCCCAAGATCCGCGTCCAGCCGCGGATCAAGAAGGACGACTCGGCCGAGGTCTATATCGGCGAGGAATTCATCGGCGTGCTGTTCGTCGATGACGAGGACGATGATCGCTCGTTCCAGTTCCAGATGGCGATTCTGGAAGAAGACCTGGCCGAGTAGGGCAGGATGGCCGCGCCATCTGCCGACCCGTCATTGCGAGGAGCTCGCGACAAAATTGCGAAGCAATTTTGCGCTGAAGCGACGAAGCAATCCATGCTTCCGCGTGTGGCTCGATGGATTGCTTCGCTTCGCTCGCAATGACGGAAACTTGCTAGCCTTTCGCGCTGTGCATCTGCACGGAGAGGCGCTCCATTGCGGTGGCGATGTCGCGCCATTGCGCGAGCCAGCTTCGCGGGAAGCGGAAGGTCAAATCGGCGCCCTCGATGCGCCGCTCGCTCAGGCACATGCCGGGGGTCGTGGTGTCGCGCGAGCAGCGCGCGACGAGCGCCGGTTCGGCCGCGGTGAACAGGTCTTCGCCGGCATAGGGCGAGCCGTCGCGAAACGCGCGCGCCGTCAGGCCGTCGTCGGTGCTCGCGGCGTCGTCGAGATAGTGCGGATAGATCGTGCGCAGGCGCATCTCCGGCGCCAGCGAATCGTGATGCGCCGCGATCGACACGAAGATGCGGTCGATCGGCTGCACCTTGTCCTCGATCGTGTCGGCGCTGTAGTGCCTGGGCGCTGCGGGCGCCTCCAGCGACGGATAGAGGAAGTCGAGATCGACGCGCTCCTGCGGCCCGGAATGGCGCTGGATCTTCATGCGCACGGCCGTGGTCGGCACGTTGAACAGCGTGCCGCCGACGCTGACCGGTAGCCGCGACGGGTCGCTCGGCGGGACGGTGGCATAGGTCGGCCACAGCAGATAGGCGATCAACGCGATCGCGCCGGCGGCAAACAGCGCCGACAGGACGATCGGAACCAGATGCGCGCGCGGATTGCGGCGGGTGTCACGCGCCAGATGCTGGGCCGTCGAGAGAAGCGTCATAAGTTGCGTCGGATCAGGTCAGATGAGGCCGAATCATCTGGCGAATATGCCACGCATCGGCGCAATTCCGTATGATTGCAATGGAATCCGGAACGCGCGAGCCATGCGCAGGCCGGCTTGCGGAACTTGTCGATTAACCCTTTCTTAAGGATGATGTGGCGGCGAGCCGCGATATTTGCGAAGCAGGGTGACGGTCTGTTGCGTAAGCGAGTTCCAATGTCGCCCGAAACCCTGAATTCCCTGTTCTCGCTCTGCATCGGTTTTGCCTTCGCCGGCGCGCTCGCCAGCGGCTACCAGGCGATGGCCCAGCGCCCGGCCGGCTTCGGGTTGCTACAGGAAGGCGTCGCGCCGAAGGCTTTTGCCGCGGTGCCGTTCCTGGTGTTCGCCGCGCCCTTCATCATCATGCGCAACACGCTGCGCGGCACCCGCATCGAGCGCCGCCGCTTCGAATTCGTGATGATGGCGACTGTGATCGCGGGCTTCTGGAGCCTGATGTCCGGCACCTTCTTCGTGATGACGCTGCGCGCCGCCGGCCTGATCGCCTGATCGGATCACTGGAGCATTTTCGGTTCCGATCGAATCAGAACCAAAGCTCCAGATTGTTGTTTTGACGCGTTTTCTTCACGCGAACCGGTATCCACTTCACCTGAAAACGCTTTGGCTTCGCTTGAAACCACGCGAGCGCTTGTGCCAAGGTCTTCCTGATTTAAGGAGACCTTCATGGCGATCTACCAGCTCGATGGGCAGGGGCCCGATCTTCCTGAGGACGGCAACTACTTCATCGCCGACAACGCCGTCGTGATCGGCAAGGTGCGCCTCAAGCCGCGCGCGAGTGTCTGGTTCGGGGCCGTGCTGCGCGGCGACAACGAATGGATCGAGGTCGGCGAGGGCTCCAACGTCCAGGACAACTCGACCCTGCATGTCGACCCCGGCTTTCCGCTCGTGATCGGCAACGACGTGACCATCGGCCACAATGCGATCGTGCACGGCTGCACCCTCGAAGACGGCGTGCTGATCGGGATGGGATCGATCGTGATGAACGGCGCGCGCATCCGGCGCGGCAGCGTCGTCGGCGCCGGCTCTGTCATCACCGAGGGCAAGGAGTTTCCGGAATACTCGCTGATCATCGGCGCGCCGGCGCGCGCCGTCCGCACGCTCGAGGCCCCCCAGATCGAAGCGATGACACGGCCGGCCAAGTCCTACGCGATCCGCGGGCCGCAATACAAAGCCGGCCTGAAGAAGATCGGCTGAACGTCACAAGGCCTACGGTCTCACGCTTCCGGTCTCAGGTTTTTCTGGCACGTTTGGGCGCGCGCTTCGGCGGCGCGCTGTCTTGCTTTCGTTTCGGCGCGTCTCCGAGCCTCGCGCTCTTGCGCAGCGCGTCCTTCAGGTCGATCGGGATACCGTGCTTCTTCAGGAGATCGGCAAAGGCCTCGTCGGCCAGCTCCTGCAAGCTCGCCATCCGGTCGCGTCCGAGCTGCTTCAGCTTGTCGAAAGTGTCGTCGTCGAATTCGATCAGCTTGCGCAAACCGCATTGCTCCAATGCCTTCAGGAACTGCTGTCTTGCCGGACGGTTGATCCCGGCAAGGAGAATTCCGATGCGCAAATTATCCGCCACCGCCGCACTCGCGACAATCGCCATCCTGCTGGCGCTCCCGGCCGCTTTCGCTCAAGGGACGGGACCCGGTACAGGCAGCCCGTCGGCAAGCCATACGACGTCTCCGCAACTTGCGCCGCCGCCCGGCACCAACGGTGCCGGTACCGCACAATCCTCCGGAAGGCTGAACACGGGTGAAGGCGTCACGACGGGCTCGGCGAATCCGCAGAGCGTCGACCAGGCCATCGCCAAGGAGAACAAGGAGATCGACAGCCGGCTGAAAGGCATTTGCCGCGGCTGTTAGGATTGCCGCGCCCGGGGCTTGGTGAACGGTGGTCGCGCAGAAGTGAGCGCGACATCCCAACGCTCGGGAAGGTGTGGTCCTACATTGGGTTAGCATGGTTGGACGCAGGACGCGTCGGAGGCCTATCAAACAGGAGTGACTGTCGATGTTGCGCAAAACGATGATCGCCTTGATGGCGACGGCAGCGGTTGGCTTGCTCACGGTCGATGCCGCTTCGGCCCGGGGCGGCGGGGGAGGCGGCGGCCACGGCGGTGGTGGCGGTGGCTTTCACGGCGGCGGCGGCTTTGGTGGCTTTCACGGCGGCGGAGGCTTCGGCGGCTTCCATGGCGGCGGCCCCGGCTTCCGTGCGGCGGGCGTTGGCGGTGGCGGTGGCGGCGCATGGGCCGGCCGCGCCTGGCACGGCGGCGGCGGCTTCTATCGCCATCGCGGCTTCCCGTTTGCAGCGGCCGCGATCGGCCTTGGACTGGGTTACGGCGCCTACGGCTATTATGACGGCTACTACGGCGATCCGTACTACGCCGGCTACTACGGCTACGACGATGGCTACGGCTATGGTGACGGTTATGGCGACGGCGGTTGCTACATCGTCCGCCACCGGGTGATGACGCCGTATGGCTGGCGTATCCGGAACGTGCAGGTCTGCAACTGAGCTGGCTGGCCCGGGCCCGGATGCGCAGCAAGGCGTCCGGGCCGATCGGACAAGCGCGCGGCGATCAATCTAGCCGCGCGTTTTCGTTTGTTCAGGGCATTTTCAAGGGATGTGGCATGCCACCGGGAGCCAACCAAAAAAACAAGGCCGTCGACGCAGTATACCGTCAACGACCTTGCCAGCCCCGGATATTGAAATCGGCTCACGCCATCCGGTGCTTGGAGGATGACTCGGATTCTTTTGCGAACGTGTGAAGCAGTTCACAAAGTCCGGATTAATTCACCTTGACGGGCGTAAGCGAGCCGTCGGGATTGGCCGCCAGGGTTTGACAGGACGCGCTTCACCCCGTGCTTTTACGGGATTTGGGCTTCCGAGCGGACCGTCCGTCCAACGCAGGCCGTCCGTGGGGCGCAGGGGCCCCTTGGGATGTTATCCGTCAGCCATGCGAACGGCTGCGCCGGTGGTGGGAGGTCCGGGTCGCCCTGGACCGCTTGTGCGGCTGGTCATCCGCGCTTTGGTCGCCGCTGCTCTGGTTGCTGGCAAAGGATTGACGCAGGCTCTCGACCGCCTCGGTGAGCGCTGCGACCTGGTCGGTGAGCTTCTTGGCGTCGGCCTGCTGCGCGGCCAGCTGCCGGCGCATGGTCTGGAGATCGTCCTGCATCACTTGCAACTGGTCGATCGATTCCTGCTGGGTCGCCTCGATTCCCTTGGTCTTCTCCACCAGGGCTTCGGAGACCTGCGCGGTCTTTGCCTGCAACTGGCGCGCGGCGACTGCGCGATCCGTCTCCGGTGCGTTGCCGGGAAAGCTGCGCCACAGCGCGATCGAGCCGATGCCGAACAGCACGAGCACCAATGCGACGACGCCGATCGCGATCGGCTGAACGCCGAGGCCACCGATCGGCTGGGCATTCCGGGGGGCAAGTTCGACCATGCGACCAAAACCGGGCATTATTTGAAAGGTTCCGCATAGCACAACCTTGGCGGGGGAAAAACCCGCCGATTCGAGCGGACCGGGACCGCATCGCCAAAATTGCCTAAAAGTCGCGGTTTCTGCCTCAAACCGGGACGGTTGCAGCGCGCAAAGCACGGCTGGCGGGCAAATCCGAGGGGGGCGCGGACCCTGCCGCATTGATGCTAGGCGCGGCCCGGTCCGGCTCGAGGGAAGGCATGCGGATGGCGTACGCAATCAAGACCGAGGTTCGCGATCCCGGGGCGAAGACATTCGTCTTCCCGATGCAAAAGACTATGTATGGCGGCAAGCTCATCGCCGCCGGTGACATCGTCTTTGTGTTCGCCAGCGAGAACGAGGGCGGGCAGGGCCTGATCGCGCGCGCGGTCGTCACCTCGGCCGAACCGGTCTCCCGCAGGCCGGGCATCGCCAGGCAAACCCCGCGCGTCAGCATCGCCGTCAGGCGCGTCGCATCAGCGAAGCAACCATTGGGGCGCAATGAGCTGAAGCGTTTCAAGGACTGGAAGGACGGCAAGCCAGAGACCGAGCTCAACTTCAAATTCTATCGCCAGGCCACCAACAAGATCGTCGGTCTCTCGGACTCGACCGCGGCATTCGTCGACGGCTTCTTCTAGGCGCCTTGTTCGTGCATGGCCGCGGACCTTCGTCGTGTCCGCCGAAGATACTTGCGCTGGCAACGACCAAATTTGCGTGATCTCGGCTGCGAACTAAATAGGCAAAATGCGCGACGTCGGTCACTCCGCGCGTGAAAAATCACACCCGATATTTCCTCACGGAAACATTGCCGGAACGTGATGACGATCAACTGTTGAATGAGACTTTAGTGATTGGAAAATCGCCCGCTGCAATGCCAGAAGCGCGTGGCGCGAGGTTTGCACTGCAATCGCAGAAAGCGCGATTGATCGAGAAGCGTGTGAATGAATGAGATTGTCGGAATAGCGCTGAGGCGGCCATACACCTTCGTGGTGCTGGCCTTGCTAATCCTGATCATCGGTCCGCTGGCTGCGATGCGGACGCCGACCGACATCTTCCCGGAAATTCGCATTCCCGTGATCGGCGTGGTCTGGCAGTACACCGGATTGCCGCCGGACCAGATGTCCGGCCGCATCACGACGCCGTTCGAGCGCGCGCTGACGACGACGGTCAACGACATCGAACACATCGTCGCGAATTCCTATAACGGCATCGGCATCGTCAAGATCTTCTTCCAGCCCAATGTCGACATCCGCACCGCGAACGCTCAGGTCACCGCGATCTCGCAGACGCTGTTGAAACAGCTTCCGCCCGGCGCCACGCCGCCGCTGGTGCTGAACTACAACGCTTCCACCGTTCCGATCATCCAGCTCGCGCTGTCGGGCGAGGGTCTCACGGAGCAGAACCTCGCCGATATCGGCATCAACCAGCTGCGCACGCCGCTGGTCACGGTGCCTGGCGCCGCGATTCCCTATCCCTATGGCGGCAAGCAGCGGCAGATCCAGATCGACCTCAACCCGACCGCATTGCAGGCGCTTGGCCTGTCCGGCCAGGACGTCGCCAACACGCTGGCGGCGCAGAACCTGATCACACCGGTCGGCACCGAGAAGATCGGCCAGTTCGAATACACCTTGCAGCTCAACAATTCGCCGCTGAAAATCCAGGACTTCGGCGACCTGCCGATCAAGACTGTCAACGGCGCGATGGTCTATGTCCGCGACGTCGCCACCATCCGCGACGGCAACCCGCCGCAGACCAACATCGTCCATGTCAACGGCAACCGTTCGGTGCTGATGATGGTGCTGAAGGCGGGCTCGATCTCGACGCTCGACATCATCGACGGCATCAAGAAGAAGGTCGAGGATTTCAAGTCCTCGCTGCCCTCAGCGCTGAAGATCGATTTCGTCGGCGACCAATCGGTCTTCGTCCGCGGCGCCATCACAGGCGTTGCCCGCGAAGGCGTGATCGCCGCGCTTCTGACCAGCGTGATGATCCTGCTGTTCCTCGGCAGCTGGCGCTCGACGATCATCATCGCCACCTCGATCCCGCTCGCCGTGCTCGGCTCGATCATCATGCTGTCTGTCATCGGCGAGACGCTGAACATTATGACCCTGGGCGGCCTTGCGCTCGCGGTCGGCATCCTCGTCGACGAGGCGACGGTCACCATCGAGAACATCAACTACCATCTCGAGCAGGGCAAAGAGGTCGAGCGCGCCATCCTCGACGGCGCCAACCAGATCGTGGTGCCGGCCTTCGTCTCGCTGCTCTGCATCTGCATCGTGTTCGTGCCGATGTTCTTCCTGCAGGGCGTGGCGCGCTTCCTGTTCGTGCCGATGGCGGAAGCCGTGATGTTCGCGATGATGTGGTCGTTCATCCTGTCGCGCACCCTGGTGCCGACGATGGCGAAATATCTGCTGCATCCGCATGAGCATCACAACGACGGCGCGCCGCCCTCGCGCAATCCGCTGGTCCGGTTCCAGCGCGGCTTCGAAGCCGGCTTCGAGCGCATGCGCGGCGGCTATCGCGATCTGCTTGCGCTCGCGCTCGATCACCGGCCGACCTTCGTCGCAGGCTTCGTCACCATCATCGCGCTGTCGTTCCTGCTGGTGCCCTATCTCGGCCGCAACTTCTTTCCCTCGGTCGATGCCGGCCAGATCCTGATGCATGTGCGGACCCAGGTCGGCACCCGCGTCGAGGACTCCGCCGACCAGTTCGCCAGGATCCAGAAGGCGATCCGCACGGTGATCCCGTCCGCCGAGATCGAGACCATGACCGACAATATCGGCGTGCCGATCTCCGGCATCAACATGACCTACAACAACACCGGCCTGATCGGCTCGCAGGATGGCGACATCCAGATCAAGCTCAGGGAAGGGCACGCGCCGACCGACGGCTATATCAAGGCGCTGCGCGAGCAGCTGCCGCGGTTGTTCCCCGGCACCACGTTTGCGTTCCTGCCGGCCGACATCGTCAACCAGATCCTGAATTTCGGTGCGCCGGCGCCGATCGACATCGAGATCCGCGGCGCCAATCTCGACGGCAATTTCACCTACGCCAGCAGTCTGCTGGAGAAGCTGCGCCACATTCCCGGCGTTGCCGATGCCCGCATCCAGCAATCGGCGCGCAACCCGACCTTCAATGTCGCCGTCGACCGCACCCGCGCGCAATATGTCGGTCTGACCGAGCGCGACGTCGCCAACAGCATGGTGGTGAATCTGGCGGGCAGCTCCCAGGTGGCGCCGACCTATTATCTCGATCCCAACAACGGCGTATCCTATTCGATCGTGATGCAGACGCCGCAATATCAGCTCGACTCGCTCCCCTCGCTGGAAGCGCTGCCGATGACCGCGCCCGGCGTGCAGCAACCGGTGCTGCTCGGCGGCATCGCGAATATCACACGCGCCAGCTCGAACGCGGTGGTGTCGCAATACGATATCCAATCGATGGTGCAGATCTACGCCACGCCGCAGGGTCGCGATCTCGGCGCGGTCGCAGCCGACATTCGCAAGCTGATCGCCGACAACGCCAAGAGCCTGCCCAAGGGCAGTACGGTGTCGCTGGTCGGGCAGGTGCAGACCATGGAGAGCTCGTTCTCCGGCCTCTTGTTCGGACTGCTCGGCGCCATCGTCTTGATCTATCTCTTGATCGTGGTGAACTTCCAGTCGTGGTCGGATCCGTTCGTGATCGTCACCGCGCTCCCCGCAGCGCTGGCCGGCATCGTCTGGGTGCTGTTCATGACGGAGACCACGCTGTCGGTGCCGGCCTTGACCGGCGCCATCATGTGCATGGGGGTAGCGACCGCCAACAGCGTGCTGGTGATCAGCTTTGCCCGCGAGCGCTACGCCGAGCTCGGTGACCCGCGCGCGGCCGCGCTGGAAGCCGGCTTCGTCCGCATCCGCCCGGTCGTGATGACGGCACTCGCGATGATCATCGGCATGCTGCCGATGGCGCTCGGCCTTGGCGAGGGCGGCGAGCAGAACGCGCCGCTCGGACGTGCCGTGATCGGCGGCCTGATGTTCTCCACGATCGCGACGCTGATGTTCGTGCCGGTCGTCTTCAGCCTGGTGCACAAGAAGCAGGACAAGGAAGCGGTCGAACTCATTCCGCTGCGCCAGGCTGCCGAATAGCGGGCGGACCTTCGCACTTGTAGCCCCAAAAAGGGTGCGCCCAGGCTTTGGGGGAAGCCTGGGCGCGCGCGAACCGGTCTGGGACGGGGAGGGGTGGGGATGTGACCGGGTCGCGTGTTCGATAGATCCTTTTGGCTCAGCGCGAGCTTGCAGTTGAGACGGCCGGGTGGCTGTCACCGAGCGAGACCCACACATTGGGATCGCCCTGCGATTGCCGCTTGACGAAGCGGTAGCCGGTCTCCGTCCAGGCGACGACGTTCTCGTTCTGGTTGTCGAGCACGAACTCGCCCTTGTCGGTCTTCACCGTCAGCACCGCGTGACCTTCGCCCTTCTTGTCGCGGACGACCGTGATCAACAGCGCCTCGCGCGGCCAGCCGGCATCCATCAGCATCTTGCGCTTCAGGAGCACGTAGTCCTCGCAGTCGCCGTAGCCGTCGGTCGGCAACGACCATTTCTCGACCACACCCCAATGATCCATGTCGGTCATCGGCTTGACGGTCTCGTTGACCCACTTGTTGACCCGCACCAGATCGCGCCAGGCGGTCTGCGACAGCACGATGTCGCGTGGTTGCGTCGGTCCGCCGCGGCATTCGCCCGGGTTCTCGGCGCAGAATTCGACCCAGCCGATCGGCGAACGCGTCACGTCACCCAGGCTGGCATAGAGCGCGTCGCCGGCCTTCGCCGACACGCAAGTCGCAAACAGGATGGCGGTAACAGCCAGTCCTTTCCCCTGTCCCCTGAAACCAAACATTGTGGCCCCCGTTCTTCTTGTTGGGACCATGTTTCGCACAAAGGATTTGCGCCGCCGCTAAGTCTACAAAGTCGATTTGACGCGAATACTGGTAAAAGCTGCGACGAATTCGATCTATACTTGATTCAAATTCGCGTAAAATTTGAAACAGCTGCAATTGATTCAAGTTTTACGCATTAACGCGCCGAGCGCTGCGCTAGCGCGGTTTGTCGCAGCGAGGCTCGCCACCGTTAACCGCGAAACGGCGGCTCCAAACGCCGCGAAGGCGGCGTCCGGGATGCCGGAGGCCGCCTTCGCGGGCTGAAATTCAGGGGTTTTGGGCCGTCGAACGCTTTACCTGGCGGTAACGCTCTCTTCGAGCGTTTCGGCGGCCTGCTCGTGGACGAACTCGAGCGCGAAGCCTTCCTCGAGGTTTCGCACCACGCGGGACTGCACCCGGCCGAGCATGACGAGCGACTTGAGCGGCGGGCGGTTCTCGGCAGCGATCGCCGCACCGGAAAGGGAGAGGTCGATGATCCGGCAGGTCATGCGCGTGCCGTCTTCCTGGGTGAGCAGGGCGATCGGGTTGCGCGGCACGATACGGTCGTGGCGGCGATCCTCGGGCAGGTTGAGGATGTCGCGGTTGGCGAGCCAGGTCAGCTGGGCGGCGAGCTTGTCGCGCTTGCGCGCCGTGGCGCCGATCGTCATCGCAAACCCGTTGTCGATGATGCGGGTGATGCGGCCCTCGACCCGGCCGATATGATCGAGATAGGCGATCACGCGGTCGCCGACATTGCCGATGCCCGGCGCCAGCAGCGCGAGGCCGCCCGGCGACATGTTAATAATCTGGCAAGGAAACTCGCGCCGGTCGGGCAGCATGTAGCGGCCGAGCAGGTGGACTTTCACGCGCTGGAAGCGTCGCCGCTCCTCAGCTACGGGGACGACGGAAGTTTTCTTCTGTGCAAACGACATCACCGCAACCCGAGCACCGGCCTTCGCCGTACGACCCTACGGCTGATAGGGTTAACGAGGCGTTACCGGGGGCTGCAAGAAGAGTGGGCAGAGGCCTGCGGTTGAGCGACGCGGAGTTGGAGGTCGCCCGATGCTGGCACCCGGAATCGCTGTGGGTGGCATTTCATCTGACAGTCATGACATCACGGCGGCATTCTCCTAAGTTCGGCGGCGTCAAACAGCTGATGATTAACAAAAGCTGAAAGCGGGAGGACAGGATGGTGGGTCTCAAACTGGTTGCGCTTGTGGTCGCAACGCTTCTTTGCGCCGCCGGTGCCCGTGCCGCCGAAATGCGGGTGACGCTGCTCGGCACCGGCACGCCGACGCCGCGGCTGTCGGCCTTCAGCGCTTCGACCCTGGTGGAAGCGGGGGCGGAAAAGCTGATCTTCGATTTCGGGCGCGGCTCGACGATCCGCCTGTTCCAGAAAAAGATCCCGATCGGCGCGATCACGGCGCATTTCATCACCCATCTGCATTCCGACCATGTGGTCGGCCTGCCGGACATGTGGCTCACGGGCTGGATCGGCACGCCATTCGGCTCGCGCAAGACGCCGATGGTGATCTTCGGGCCGAAGGGGACGGTCGCGATGACGGAGAACCTCACCAAGGCATTCTCCGAGGACATCCGGATCCGCATCGCCGACGAGGACTATCCACCTGCCGGCGTCGCATTCGACGCAAAGGACGTCGAGCCCGGACCGGTCTACGAAAAGAACGGCGTCAAGGTCAGCGCGATCGAGGTCAATCACGGCGAGAAGCTCAAGCCGTCGTTCGGCTATGTCATCGAGTACGACGGCAAGAAGGTCGTGTTGTCCGGCGACACCAAGCCGGACCAGCGCGTGGAAAAGGCCGCCGAAGGCGCCGACCTGCTGATCCATGAGGTCGCCGTGATCGATCCCGATCTGTTCAAGACCTATCCGAACTACCGCGCGATCGAGAATCATCACACCTCGCCGGAAGAGGCCGGCAAGATCTTCACGCAGGCGAAGCCGAAGCTCGCGGTCTATTCCCACATCGTGTTCGCCACCCAGCCGCCGACCCAGGACGTGCCCGAGGATACGCTGCTTCAGCGCACGCGCACGACCTATCAGGGGCCGCTCGTGATCGGGCGCGACCTGATGTCGTTCGTGATCTCCGATCATGTCGACAGCTTTGCGCCCGACGGCACTCCGATGAAGCCGCTCACCACGGACAAGTGAGCGGCGCGATCAACGAACAAGAACGAGGGAGAACCGGCCGATGCAGCAGATCCGCGTATGCACCCATGAGGGGCCCGGCGCAAAGCCCGTGATCCGCACCGTGCCGTGGCCCAAGGTCGGCAGCAAGGCGGCGCTGATCAAGGTCGGGGCCTGCGGCGTCTGCGGCACCGATCTGCACATTCTCAGGGGGCACTGGCCGAAGCCGTTGCCATGGCCGTTCACGCTCGGCCACGAACTCGGCGGCGTGATCGTCGAGTGCGGCCCTGAGTTCACCGAGGACTTCATGAGCAAGCCGCTGACGGTGGGATCGAAGGTGATGATCCCGCCGCTGATGCCGTGCGGCCGCTGCTACTATTGCATCCATTATCCGCAGAGCGCCAACAAGTGCCTGACGCCGGTCTATTACGGCCGCTATCTCGGCTTCGACAAGCCGCATATGTGGGGCGGCTGGGCCGAATACGTCTATGTCGATCTCGAGATGCTGCCCGGCACCAAGATCTACAAGCTGCCCGACGACATGTCGCTCAGGTTGGGCGCGCTCTCGGAGCCGCTGACCTCCTGCATCCGCGCCTTCAATCGCGCGACCCGTGCCGGCGGCTTCACTTGGGGGGATACCGTGGTGATCCAGGGCTCGGGCCCAATCGGCATTCTCGCGGTCGCCGCCGCGCGGGAGATGGGGGCAGGGCGCGTGATCTGCGTCGGCGCGCCGGAAACCCCGCGCCTTGCGCTCGCCCGCAAATTCGGCGCGGAGGCGACCGTCGACATCGAGCAGCTCAAGACGCCGGAGCAGCGCATCAAGGCCCTGCGCGACATCGTCGGCGGCTTCGGCGCTGACCTGGTGATGGATTGCTCGGGCCACCCGACCGCGGGGCCGGAAGGCATCGAGATGCTGCGCGACGGCGGCACTTACGTGGAGATGGGCCAGTTCACCGATGCCGGCTCGATCGACACGTCGTGGCATCGCATCTGCACCAAGGACCTCAACGTGCTCGGCTCCTGGGGCTTTACCGGCAACGATTTGCCGCTGGGCGTCGACATGCTCTACCGTACCCGCGACAAATATCCCTGGCTCGACATGCAGACGATCTATCCGTTCACGGAGGAAGGCATCGGCCAGGCGGTCGCTGACGCGATGGCGATGAAGACGGTGAAGTCGACAATTGTGCCGTGGCCCGAACTCGTGACATAGCGATGTCTCCGAACCGATCTATCTGATCATGCCGATGCACTGACGTGACCTGACGGACCCAGCCATGACCGAGCCAACAGGACAATCTCCGCGATTGATCGAGGCCATCATTCCCGACCTCGACCGGCTCACCGCCGATCTGATGGACGACTGGAAAGTGCCGGGCGTGACGCTTGCGGTGGTGCAGGACGGACGGACCACGCTGACGCGTGCCTACGGCCATCGCGACACCGAGGCGAAGTTGCCGATGACCGCGGCGACGCAATTCGTGATCTGCTCGATCACCAAATCGTTCACCGCGACCGCGATCGCGCTGCTGCACAGCGAGGGTCGCCTCGACTGGACCAAGCCGGTCCGCGACTATCTGCCGGAATTTCGCCTGCACGACGCGGTGGCGACCGACCGGGTCACGGTGCAGGATTTGTTGTGCCATCAGTCCGGTGTGCCGCGGCACGACTGGCTGCACATGCCGGGGGATCTTTCCGCAGCGGAGCTGTTGGCACCGATGCGCTATCTGGAGCCGAGCCGCGATATCCGCGCCGTCTTCCAGTACAACAATCTCTGCTACAACGCCGCCGGTCTCGTGATCGCGCGGGTCAGCGGCCAGAGCTACGAGACGTTCATCCGCACCCGGCTTGCCGATCTGCTCGGGATGACCGTCGGCTTCTCGCTCGACGAGCTCGAGACGTCGGAGCACGCGGCGCGCCCCTACATGAACGACGTCGACACGCTGCTGCCCGGCTTGCGCCTGCCGATCCGGACCACCGCGGCCGGCGCCATCAACACGTCGGTCGCGGATCTGGCGAACTGGATGCGGCTGCACCTCGGCAAGGGTGAGATCGACGGCGAGCGCCTGTTGCCGGCAGCGCTGATCGCCGACCTGCATGCGCCGCGGGTCTATTGCGGCGGGTCCGAATTCGCCGAGTTCACCGACAATCATTATGGCCTCGGCTTCCAGAGCACCGCCTATCGCGGCGACCGCATGGTCTCGCACAGCGGCGGCTGGAACGGTTGGGGCACGCTGATGACGCTGCTGCCGGAGCGTAACATCGGCGTTGCCGTCTTCACCAATCGCACCTCGAGCCAGCTGCCGCCGGCCCTGTCCTGGTACGTCGTCGACCGGCTGCTCGGGCGGGAGGCAATCGATTGGCGTGGACGCTTCCGCAAGCAGCGCGACGAGTTCATCGCCCACATGCAGGCCGACAAGGACGCGCGCGAGGCGTCACGCCACAAGGACACCCTCCCGGCGCATGCGCTAGCCGCCTACGCCGCGGACTACGCCGATTCCGCCTACGGCGTGATGTCGATCAGGGAGCAGGATGGCGCATTGCACTGGTCGTGGCGCGGCATGTCCGCTCAGTTGGAACACCGGCACTACGAGACCTTTGTCGTGCCCGAGGCGAAGGGACGCCTGATGCCGGACAATCTGGCGATCACCTTCCTGACCGATCGCGACGGCAACATCGTCAGCCTCTCGGCGCCGTTCGAAGTGATGGTGAAGGAGATCGTGTTCACGCGGCAGGCTTCCGGTGAATGCACCGACCCGGCGTTCCGGGCCCGCTGCGTCGGCCGTTTCAAGAGCTCGGTGAACCACCGCGTCACGCTGGATTCGCAAGGCGGGCTAGTCCTGAAGATCGACCATCAAGCGCCCTATCGGCTTGAGCCGCTGCGCGCGAGGAGCTTCCGCGTCGTCGAACTGGATGGTTTTGTCGTCGAGTTCAGGGGCGACGGAGCGGAGATCAGCGCGATCATCTTCCATCAGCCGAACGGCACCGCCGTTGCGGCGCGCGTGGCGGACGATGACGCCGGCGCGCCATTGGCCGGGCAATAACGGGCGAACCGTGTTGCAGTGCTTCCAAAATCGCCCTGCGGCTAACGCCTGAGTGTTCCCGCGATATTGCTCGCAGGCGTCGCAGCCCGGCGCTAACATCCGACGATGCAATCGAACCGGGTACCGCCCGGGCCGGCAACCAGCGCGGCCCTTGCGTGGAAGAACGTATCGGAGGAGTTCGCGCTGTTCAAAACGCTCAGCGCGGAACAGCGGTTGAAAGCCGTTAGCGCAATGACCCGGCAGGATCTGGTTCGCGGTGAGCTGCTGGTCGAGCAGGGCGGATCCTCGGACGCGTTGTTCCTGGTGCTGCACGGCGCGCTCGCCGTGTACCGGACCGATTATCCCGAACCGATTGCCGAGCTGCGCGCCGGCGAGCTGGTCGGCGAGATCGGCTTCTTCGCCAACATCCCGCGCACCGCCAATGTGATTGCAATCAGAGACACCAGCGTGCTGGTGTTGACCCGCGCAGCCTATGCGACGCTGGCGCAGGACGCGCCGGCGATTATCGAGGCGCTACTTGCAGCCCTGGCGCAGCGATTTGCCCGCGAGACCGCGCGCCTGGTCCCGGTGCGGGCGTCGCCAAAGGCACGCACCGTCGCCCTGATCGAGGGCGGCCGCGAGCCGGTGCCTTCAGACTTCGAACGGCGGCTGCGTCAAGCGCTGGCCGCAGTTGATGCCGAGATCGTCGATCTCGCACGCCTGCAGGACATGTTCCCCGGGCGCAGGCTCGACGCATCCGAGATTTCCGACTGGCTCAACCAGCTCGAATACAATGCGCCACTGGTAGTCTATTTCGGCGGTCGCGACGCGTCGGAATGGGCGCGCAAGGCGATCAGGCAGGCCGACCTCGCCGTGTTCGCCTGCCGCGGCGATGCTCCCGCCGCGGTCCTGTCCGAAGTCGAAAGCTTCGCCTGCGGCGTCCATCCCGTCTCGGCGCGGCGTCTGGTCCGGGTTCACGACGTCAGGCGCAACGAGGTCAGCGGCACCGCGGCCTGGCTCGCGCGGTTGCCGTGCTTCATGCACCACCATGTCGCGCTCGAGGACCAGATCGACATCGACAGCCTGGTGCGCTTTCTCTGCGGTCGAGCGGTCGGATTCGTCGCCGGCGGCGGCGGCAGCCTCGGCACGGCCCATGTCGGGATCTACAAGGCGTTGCGCGAGCGCGGCGCGATGTTCGACATCTTCGTCGGCACCAGCGTTGGCTCGGCGATGGCGGCGGGCTTCGCCAAGAACTACGATGCCGAGCATCTCGAGCGCGGCACCCACGAGATCTTCGTCTCCAGCCGCAGCTTCCGCCGCCCGACCTGGCCGCGCTATGCGCTGCTGGATCACAAGGCGTTCGATGCTGCGCTCGCCGATCAATACGGCCGCAATTGCCGGATCGAGGATTGCTGGCGGCCGTTCGCGGCGGTCGCGACCAATCTGTCGACCCACAGTCTCGAATTGATCCGCACCGGCCTGCTCTGGCAGGCGGTACGCGCTTCGAGCGCGATCCCCGGCCTGCTGCCGCCGTTCTACACCAAGGACGGCGTGATGCTGGTCGACGGCTGCCTCGTCGACAACGTGCCGCTGGCGCCGATGCAGCAGCTCAAGAGCGGTCCCAATCTGGTGGTCCATTTCGGCGAACCGGCGACCGAGATGTTCGACGTCGACTATGCGGCGCTGCCGGGGCGGCTCGAGCTGCTTGCGACCATGCTGCTGCCGTTCAGCAGGAAGGTGCTCCCGGCAGCGCCGAGCGCCGTCAACGTGCTGTGGCGAAGTCTCGTCGCCCATCAACGCTACGATACCCTGCCGACCACGCCGTTCGACCTGGTGATGCGGCCGCCGACGCCTGATGGCATCGACGTGACGGATTTTGACCGCCATCGCGAGATATTCCAGTCGTCCTATCTGTGGGCCCGGGACACCATCGCGGCGTTGGAGGCGGCGCATGATCCGGCCATTGCAGCCATCGTCGCGCCGGGCAGCCGTGCAGACCAGGTGGCAGCTGCGATCGCGGCCACCTCGCGCGAGGCGCTGTTCAGCTGAACGGGTCCGCATCCCGGGAGGTTGCGCCTCCCGGTGAAGTCGACCATCGTGCCGCACCGGACCTGATGAACTGACTCGGAGTAGGAAATGCCGTTTGACTTGATCCTGCGCGGTGGACGGGTGATCGACCCCTCGCAAAAGCTCGATTCCGTGATCGACGTGGCGTTTGCCGGCGGCAAGGTGGCTGCGGTCGGGCAGGGGCTGAAGGCCGATCCCGCGACTGTGGTCCGCGACGTGTCGGGACTGATCGTCACGCCGGGGATCATCGATCTGCACACCCATGTCTATTGGGGCGGCACCTCGCTCGGCATCGACGCCGAGGAATTCTGCCGCACCTCCGGCGTCACCACCTCGGTCGATACCGGCAGCGCGGGGCCGGGCAACTTCGCCGGCTTCCGCAAGCATGTGATCGAGCCGAGCCAGGTCCGCATCCTCGCTTATCTGCACGTCTCGCATGCCGGCATCTTCGGCTTCTCGGAGCGGGTGATGGTCGGCGAGAGCGAGGAGTTGCGGCTGATGAACCCGATCGAGGCCGCGCGGGTCGCCGACGAGAACCGCGATCTCATCGTCGGCATCAAGGTGCGGGTCGGGCTCCACGCCTCCGGGACCTCGGGCATCGTGCCGCTCGAGATCGCGCTCGAAGTCGCCGACGAGGTCGGCATGCCGCTGATGGCGCATATCGACCATCCGCCGCCGAGCTATGAGGAGGTGCTGGCGCGGCTGCGTCCCGGCGACGTGCTGACCCACGCCTTCCGCCCGTTCCCGAACACGCCGGCGACCGCGCAGGGCACGGTGAAGAGGTGCGTGCTGGAGGCGCGCGAGCGCGGCGTGCTGTTCGACATCGGTCACGGCAAGGGCTCGTTCGCCTTCAAGACCGCGCGCGCGATGCTCGCCAACGGCTTCTTACCGGACACCATCTCGTCCGATATCCATCAGCTCTGCATCGACGGCCCGGCGTTCGACCAGGTGACGACGATGTCGAAGTTCCTCTGCATGGGGATGTCGCTCTCGGATGTGATCGCGGCTTCCACCGTGAACGCCGCGATGGCGCTGCGCCGCCCGGAGCTCGGCAACCTCAAGCCGGGCAGCGTCGGCGACGCCACGCTGATCTCGGTCAGGGAAGGCCAGTTCGACTATGTCGACGTCGTCGGCGAGCATCTGATGGGGAATCGCAAGATATTTTCCGAAGGCGTCGTGATCGGAGGGCGCTGGTGGCATCCGAACTGATTGATGTGGCCTGCCGTCGCAGGTGCGCATTGCCATAACATCGAAAAACAACCCCATGCAAAGTAGCCGGCGGCCGCCGTCGACACGGCAACTTGACATGTCGGGCAAATCAGTGGCATTATTCCATTATTCAGAAATCATGTGGGCGGCCGGCTTCATAGCTCCTGCATCCGGTTGAGTTCGGCGTTGAACACTGTTTTTGGCAGGCGAACCCGTTCATCCGCAAACAGCGCGCTGAGTTCGCCGGCGTGGGCATCCGGCTCGCGGCTGACGAGAGCCAGCCGGTCGAGCAAGGCCAGATCCGGCTCGCCGTCCGGCCGCGGCATCGCGCCCCAGACGTCCCACGGCAGCATCTCGCGATTGTTCAGCGCGGCGATGTCGCGGACAAGATTGCCGGCGATGAACCAGAGCCCGTGCATGTCGAGGATGCCGAAGGTGTCGGGGGTGTTCATTCCGCTGCGGCAGAGCTGCCAGGCATCGCCGGCGACCACGAACTGATCGCGCGGCACGTTCGCCGGGTCGAAGGAGATATTGAACAGATCGCGCTGGTGATCATCGAGTTGCGCGTCGAACAGCAGCCAGCCTTGATGCGCCTCACTCCAGTATTCCGTGACCCAATGGTCGATGTACCGGCCTTTCTCGAAATAGGCGCCGAAGCCGCAGCGGGCGCGGGCAGGGATGCCGTGCGTGCGCAGCATCGCGACATGGAGCAGCGTGAAATGCCGACAGACCCCGACCTGCCGCTCGCCGGTCGCACGTGCCGCGGACAGCGGCCGCGCGTCGCGTGTCATGATCTCGTCGAGGATCGCTTCGACGGGGCGCAAATGTGACTGGGCTCGCTGCTCCGGACTGAGCGTGACGCCGTAGGTGGGCGCGATGTGTTAATGGATCATCAGACCCTGAACGGTCTTTGCGAGTGCATCTGGGGTGCTGCTCGGCAGCCCTTCAAGTCGCGTGGCGTGCTGCCCTGCGTCGCTCATGGCGACCGGCTTTCGGTATTGATCCAGATTCATGCGACGAACCTCCTGCAAATCCATCGCTCACTGCTCCGCGATGCTTAAGACGATCGCATGCTAGGTGTCCCGCCGAGCCTCCGCTTGATAGCCCTTGACCCCGTGCACGAATGGCTGCCGCAAAATTACGGCGCCTACCCCATAGGTGTGCTTCGGGGCGAAACGGGAAGTCTCTTTGCCCGGCCAACATCGCCGGCCTTCAACCCGCTCCGGGCCTCGACGGGATCGAAATCCCCGAGCGCGGCACATCGCGATATGTTATCATTGTCCCGGCGGCATCCGTTCAAACAATTTCCGGCGCGACCGCACAATCCATTGCGATGCGGGATTTCTGCACCATGGACAGCATCCAGGCGAGTGAAACGGAAGCACTGTTCACTTTATTGCGTCAGTCGGTCGACGGCGAAGCGGCGACCGCCATCGAAGCCTTGGTCCGCGAAGCGCCGGACCGCGCGCTCAACCGGGTCAACGTTCTGGATTTCGCGGCCAAGAACCGGCTGGACGAGGAGCGGGCCATTGCGGCGTTTCTCCACGCGGCCCGGGTCGGCCTGTTCGATCTGTCCTGGAATGTCCTCTGCCCGGGATGCGGCGGTGTGCTCGACGCCAACGCCTCCCTCAAGACGGTCCACGCCGACGAATACAATTGCGCGCTGTGCGCCGCGGGCTACCAGGCGACCCTCGATGAAATGGTCGAGGTTTCCTTCACGGTGAATCCGCGCATTCGGCGGATCGCCGCACACGATCCCCACGCGCTGCCGATGATGGAGTATCAGCGGCAGATATTCTGGAGCTCTGGCGTCGATCTGCCCGACAATTTTGAGCAAATCATCGACGATATCCTGATCGACTCGATCGAGCTGCCGCCTGGTGAAAGAGCCTCACTGTCGCTGCAGCTTCCGGCGAATTTTGTCATCGTGTTCGATCCGGTGACGCATGCGGCGCAGTTCCTCGACGTCAAGGGCGAACCAACGCGGGAGCGCCAGAATCTGACGGTCGTCTTCAACAAGGTCAGCGCCCCGAGTGCGACGCTTCAGATGCGCCCTGGACCATTGAGGCTGGCACTGGAAAATCGGGCCGACGTGCGGGTGCTGCCGGCGGTATGGATCGCCGACGAGAGGCTCCATGACCTGCTCGGCAGGCGCCGGCCGTACCTCACGGCCAAGCGCCTGCTCACAAATCAGACGTTTCGGGACATCTACCGCACCGATACGCTCGACGTCGATCAGCGGCTGAAAATAACGAGCCTCACCTTTCTGTTTACGGATCTCAAGGGCTCGACCGAGCTCTATGACAGGGTCGGTGATCTCGTTGCGTACGACCTGGTGCGGGCGCATTTCCGTGTCCTCAACGAGATCATCGCCGCCGAAGCCGGCGCAGTCGTGAAGACCATCGGTGATGCGGTCATGGCCACGTTTCCAACCCCTGACCGGGCCATTGCGGCCGCACTGCGCATGCGCGATGCGATGACCTGCATCAAGGACGGCGATCGCGACTTGCTGCTGAAGATCGGGATCCACGAAGGACCATGCCTCGCCGTGATGGTGAACGACCGGCAAGACTATTTCGGTCAGACGGTCAACATCGCATCACGTGTTCAGGGCCTTGCCGCCTCGCGCTCGATTTTTGCGACCGGGCCGGTCGTCGAGCATCCCGGCTCGTCATCGATCCTCGAGAGCAGCAGCCTCAAGCCCGTTCGGCAGCGCGCGTCGCTGCGCGGTATCGCGGACGAATTCGTGGTGTACGAGATTCCGTAGAACCGTTCGCTTCGCTGCGTGTGATCCAGTTGCCGGTCGCACGCGCACCGCGACCGGCATCAGGTTGACCGACAGCAAGGCCTGTGTTCGACCGCAATGAAGACCTTGCGCGAGATAGGGCCTAGTGCGGACGCTTTGGCCGCCTGAGTTCGGCGACTCTAAACTTCCCGGCAATTTGCAGGCTGCTGCAAGTCCAGCGGGCTTTATTTGGGTACTCGCCCAAGAACACTTTGGTCTCGACGCAGTCCACGTAATGCTTGTAGGTGAGGTTGTCTCTGCACGTGATCGAGAAGGGTCCAAGTCCAATTGACCCTCCAGCCGACTCGCTACACCCAACCCAAGGCAGGCCGCCGTGTGGGAGGCTTGACTCGCAACCACCGTTGCAATTGCTGGCCATCTTCTCCAGCCTGCCAATTCTGACCAATGGTGGACCGTATCCACCCGTGGGCGCGTTGTCGTCATCGGCCGATGACGTCTGACGGACCGCCGATCTGCGGTGAGACGCCACCGTGTGTGCCACCGGCTCGGGTCGGCTTGGCCTTGCCACCTGCTTCGGGGCTTCGACCGTGATGCTCGGAAGCGGGTTGGCGGAGTTTGTTTGCGATGCGACTGGGCCGCACAGCAAGAGAGTTGACAGGGCGGCGAAGGCTGAGGGCGCGACAAAGCTTGACGACATTCTCATGACCATGTCCTTCCAAGGACGGACGAGCCGTCCCAATGTGTACCACGACTAAAGTCGTAGCCGAAATTTCCGAACTTGACCATTGAGAGTTGAGAAGAAATGCCGGCGTCGAGCGAGAGCGGCGCAAGCCGAGAGCGGGCGCCTCATCGACATGTCCGGGTCGTGGGAGCGGGCAGTCACCGAGAGGTCTGGCGTAGAGCTAGCTCCGTTCCAGTGGAATCGGAACGGAGCTCCAGGGTCTTGTTTGACGGGTTCTGTTCACGCGAAACGGCCATCGACTTCGCGCGAAGGCGCCTCAGTGCGGACGTTTTGGTCGCTTGAGCTCGGCGACTTGAAACTGCCCGGAGGCTTGCAGGCTGCTGCATTGATGGTAGGCTTTATTGCGGTACTCGCCCAAGAATATTTTGGTTTCGACGCAATCCACGTAGCTCTTGTAGTTGAGGTTGTCTCGGCACGTCGTCGAGAAAGCTCCATCTGTTTCCCCGCCCGACGAGAGGCTACACCCAACCCAAGGTTTGCCGTTGTGCGGGAGGCTCGACTCGCAACCGCCGTTGCAGTTGCTGGCGACTTTCTCCAGCGCAGCAATTCTGGCCAGCGGTGGACCTGATCCACCCGTGGGCGTGCCGTTGTCGGCCGATGGCGTCTGACGGACCGACGATCTGTGGTGAGACACCACCGTGTGTGCCACCCGCTCGGGTCGGCTTGGCCTCGCGACCTGTTTCGGCGCTTCGACGGTGATGCTCGGAAGCGGGTTGGTGGAGTTCGTTTGCGATGCGGCCGGGCCGCACAGCAGGAGAGTTGACAAGGCGGCGAAAGCTGAGGGCGCGACAAAGCTTGACGACAGTCTCATGACCATGTCCTTCCAAGGACGGGCAATTCCGTCCCAATGCGTTACCACGCACAACCCCTAGCCGAAATTTCCGAATTTGGCTACCGAGGGTCCAAGGGAGGTCCCGACCGCCGCCTCCTCGGCCGATCATTCTTGGATGTTTGTACAAATGATTTGTACGCCGGCCCGCGGACATTTCTCGATCCGGCGGATCACGCGCACCTTCCCGGCAAGGGGGCCGACGTCAAAACCCCTTTCAGATTGGTCTCGTTTTCCCTCGAATGGCCAACGACCGCTTGAACACTTGCTCGGCATCGGCGTAGCGGCGCTGGCTCTTGTAGAGAGCGGCCAGGTTCTCCAGAACGTCCGCGAGATCCGGATGGTTCGGACCGAGCGTCTTCTCCATGGTGGCGACCGACTGCTTGAAGAGCCGCTCGGCGTCGGCGTTGCGTCCCTGGCGCGCGTAAAGCGAGGCCAGATTGTTCGCCGCCTGCGCGACGTCGGGGTGGTCGGGGCCGAACGCCTTCTCGGTCACCGCCATCGATCGCTTGAGCAGCCGCTCGGCCTCGGCGTAGCGATGCCGGTGGATATAGGCATCGGCCAGGTTGCTCATCAGCACTGTTGCTTCGGGATCGTCGGGGCCGTGCGCCTTCTCGAGCAGGGCCAGCCCGCGCTTGTACAGCGGCTCGGCCTGCTCGTACCGTCCCTCATTGCTGTAGGTCGCGGCGAGGTTGCTCAACGCCAGCACGATCGACGGATCGTTCGGGCCGACCGTCTTCTCGCGGATGGCGATCGACCGCTTGAGGTACTGCTCCGCATCCGCGTAACGCCCTTCCACCCGGTAGAGGTCGCCGAGATTGCCCAGCACGGTTGCGACTTCCGGATGATCCGGACCGAGCGTCTTCTCCCTGATGGCCAGCGAGCGCTTGTACAGCGGCTCGGCAACGGCGTATTGCCCGAGATTGTAGTGGATGGTGCCGAGGTCATTCAGCGGCATCGCGACGTTCGCATCATCGGGACCGAACTGCTTCTCGCGAAGGGCCAGCGACTTCTGCGCCAATGGCAGTGCTTCCGCGTACTTCCCGGCCTGATAAAGCTCCTTCATCTGCCGCGTGAGCGTGCTCGCCTCATCGTCTGCCGCGTGGCACCGTACGACGGGCGACAGGCTCAGGGCGAGCGCGGTGACCGCAACACAGATCGATGCTTTGAGGGCTTTCATCGCGCATTGCTCCGTCACGGTTTTTCGGGCCGTACCGCGATTTGTGCCGTCGGAGACCGGGCAGGTTCATGCAGGTGGCTCCTGCGAGCTCGCGCTGTTGATGCTGCGAACGATGTGCAAGTGCAGCAGCACGATCGCGCCAGGCAACGTCGCGCGATTCGTTCGGCGGTTCACCTCGACTGAAAAAAAAGATTGGCCGGGCGCGCCGCACAAGCCGCCTTGCACGGCGATGGCTGCACACCACATCTGCGCTCCGCAATTTTGGGATGTCGGTTTGGGCTCCCAAACCGCCCGGTTGCGAATTGTGGAGAAGGACCATGGACTTCCTCGGTTTTCCTAATGAGTCTGGCTATCTTCAGCCGGCCATTTGGATCGCAGCAGCGGTGGCGCTCGTCATCCTGCTGCGAATATCGAACGTATTTCGCTACATTCCGAACAATCAGGTCGGCATCGTCGAGAAGCTGTGGACGCTGAAAGGCTCGATCGAGGGCGGCTTCATCGCGCTGAACGGCGAGGCCGGCTACGAGCCCGAAGTGCTGCGCGGCGGCCTGCACGTGTTCTTTCCTTTCATGTACCGAATTCACCGTTCGGACCTCGTCACCGTTGGTCAGGGCAAGATCGCCTATGTGTTCGCGCGCGACGGCGCGGCGCTCGAGCCGTCGCAGGTGCTTGGTGCCAACGACACCGAGGACAAGTCGGACTTCCAGGACGCGCGGCGCTTCCTGCTTGGCGGCGGCCAGAAGGGTCCGCAGCGCAAGGTCCTGCGCGAAGGCACCTATGCGATCAACACGACGCAGTTCGCTGTCATCACCGACGATCGTGTCTACGGCCACGCGCTGAGCTCCCAGGAGCGTACCGTGCTCGCAGGCATGCAGCTGACGATCTCCGAGCGCTGGGGCTTTGCGCCTGTGGTGCTGGCGGCCGATCACGATCTGGTCGGCATCGTCACCGTGCATGACGGCCCGTCGCTGCCTCCGGGCGAAATCATCGCGCCCGAGGTCGGCACCGAGCTGCGCGATGCGGCGACGTTCCACAACAACTTCCAGGAGCCCGAGAAATTCCTTAGCGCCGGCGGTTATCGCGGCCGGCAGCTCCAGGTCATCGTCGAGGGCACCTGGTACATCAACCGCCTGTTCGCGACCGTCGAGGCGGTGCCGAAGACCGTGATCCCGGTCGGCAATGTCGGCGTCGTGATCTTCTACACCGGACCGCGCACCGACGACGTGTCGGGCGAGCAGTATCGCCACGGCGAGCTCGTTCTGAACGGCAGCCGCGGCGTCTGGAAGGACCCGCTGCTGCCGGGCAAATACGCGTTCAACACCTATGCCGGCAAGATCGAGATCATCCCGACCGTCAACTTCATCCTGAAATGGGTGCGCGGCGAGGTCGGCGCGATGAAGCTCGACGAGAACCTGTCCGAGATCTCGCTGATCACCAAGGACGCGTTTGAGCCGACTTTACCGCTCTCGGTGGTGATGCATATCGACTACAAGAAGGCGCCGATGATCATCCAGCGCTTCGGCGACGTGAAGAAGCTGGTCGAGCAGACGCTCGACCCGATGGTCTCGGCGTTCTTCAAGAACATCGCGCAGAAGATGACGCTGATCGAGCTGTTGCAGAACCGTGCGGCGATCCAGGCGGAGTCGGCGGCCGAGATGAAGGCTAAGTTCGAGAGCTATTCGCTCGACCTCCAGGAGGTGCTGATCGGCACGCCGCGGGCGGCGGCCGGTGACCACACCATCGAGAACATCCTGATCCAGCTCCGCTCGCGCCAGATTGCGCGCGAGCAGATCGAGACCTATCAGGAGCAGGAGAAGGCCGCAGTCCAGGAGCGCGCGCTGAACGAGGCCAAGGCGACGGCGGCCGCGCAGTCGGCGCTCACGCAATCGCTGATCCAGGTCAAGGTCAACGAGAACGAGGGCGCCGCGGCGCTGGCGCGCGCGCAGAAGGATGCCGAGACCCGCAAGGTCACGGCGGCCGCGGTCGGCGAGCAGTCGCGGCTCGAAGGCCAGGGCGAGGCCGACCGGGTGCTCGCGGTCGGCGCCGCCAACGCGCAGGCCACGAAGCTGTCGGTCGATGCCTATGGCGGCCCGGAGTTCCGCCTTGCCGAGCAGAACTTCGCCAAGTTCGCGGATGCGCTGACCCGGATCAACCAGCCCCTGGTGCCGCAATTCCTGATGTCCGGCGCGCAAGGGCAGGAGGGCAGCAGCGCGGGCCTGATCCCGACCGCGATGCTGAGCTCGATGTTCGGGCAGATGATGCCCGGCGCGCTGGAAAAGCTGAAGGACGAGGCGCCGAAGGCGGTGCGCAAGCCCAACGGCCAGTAACGAACGGCGGATGGAGTGAGCGTAAATCGGCGGCGCGAGACATAGCGCCGCCGATCCTTCTATTCGGTCTTGTCGACGTTCCAGAACACCGGCGGCGCGGGTCCTTCCAGCACGCCGGTCAGCGATTTGCGCCAGGCGCTCGGCGAGCGGAACTGGCCGAGCGGGATGAAGATCACCTGCTCGTAGGCTTCCTTCTGGATGTCGATCGCGAGCTTCTTTTGCTCGTCAGGCGAGGTCGAGCGCGCGAAGGCGTCACGCAATGCTTCGAGTTTTGCGTCCTCCGGCCAGCCGAACCAGGCGCGCTTGCCGTTGGCGGCGATCTGGTTGTTGGCGATCGGGTTCAGCACCTCGGTGGCGCCGGTGAAGGTGAAGAACATGTTCCAGCCGCCTTCCTTGGTCGGCTTCATGCTGGAGCGGCGGCTAACCAGGGTCTGCCAGTCGGTCGTCTGCGCATCGACGTTGAAACCGGCCTCGCGCAACAGCTGGGCCACGACGATCGGCGGCGACTTCAGGATCGCGTTGTCGGCCGGAATCATGATCACGACGGGCGTGCCGTCATAGCCGGATTCGGCCAGCGCCTTCTTGGCCTCGGCCATGCCGTTGCCCTTGACCAGCGTCTCGGCACCGACATCGCTGGCGAGCGGCGTGTTGCAGGCGAAGGCGGCGCCGCAGATCTCGTAATATTTTGGATTGCCGATGGTGGCGTCGAGCACGTCCTTCTGGTTCAGCGCCAGGAACGCGGCGCGGCGGATCTTGGGGTTGTCGAACGGCGGCTGCGTGAAGTTCATCCGGCCCTCGATCTGGAAGCCGAACTTGTTCAGCACGGCAACCGTCAGATCGGAATTGGCCTCGAGCACCGGCAGCAAGTCGACCGGCGGCAGCTCCAGGAAATCGATGTCGGCGGATTGCAGCGCGTTGATCGCGGTTTGCGCATCCGGCATCGTGATCCATTCGACGCGATCGACCTTGGCGACCTTGCCGCCGGAGGTCCAGTCCGGCGGCTCCTTGCGCGGCACGTAATCCGCATTCTTCTCATAGACCGCTTTGACGCCCGGCTGGAATTCGCTGGTCACGAACTTGAACGGTCCGGAGCCGACCTGATCGGGAATCGGCTTGCCCGGCGGCGTCTCGGCGAGCCGCTTCGGCATCATGAACGCGACATAGGAGGAGGGCTTTGCGATCGACTCCAGCACGAGGCCGTACGGCTCCTTCAGCTTGAGCACGATCGTCTTCGGCCCGGATGCCTCGAGCGTTGCGGTGAACTCGGCGAGCTTCTGCGCCATGCCGTCGACTGCGCTCCAGCGCTTCAGCGAGGCGACGCAGTCCTCCGCGGTCACAGGCGCGCCATCGTGCCATTTCAGCCCGTCGCGCAAGGTGAAGGTGTAGGTCAGCCTGTCGTCGGAGATGGTCCAGTCCGCCATCTGCGGGTGGACCTTGAAGCTGGCGTCGATACCGAGCAGCGTGTCGTACACCATGTAGCCGTGGTCGCGGGTGATATAGGCCGTGGTGAGGCCGGGATCGATGATGCGCAGGTCCGAATGCATCACCGCGGTGATGGTCTTGCGGCCAGCCGCGGCGACCGGCGACGTCCATAGGGAAGGGGCTGTGACGGCCGTCGGCACGCCGGCAGCAAGCTTGAGGAGGGTTCTGCGCGATACGTGGGGCATTCGCTGTCTCCCGATGTGGCGCAGACCGGATCGACGGGGGCATCGATCCATGTGTCGTTCGGCACGGCACACATGCTGCAGTGATGGACATGTTTCCCTAATCCGGCGTCTCAGGCAAGCAAGGGCGGTGCCACTAAAGGCTAAGGCTGCCGATTTTCACCATGTGAAACATCAGTGACGGCGTGGACGGCGCGCCGCCGTCGGGACCGCGCAAGTCTGCATCCTGCATGGGAGCTGCCGCTTTCCACCGCAGCTTGAAGGCTGTTCCAGCAGCGCGCCGCCGTGTAGGCTGCTGCACCTGCCGACCAGGCCACAAGGCCGATCACCATCACAAGGGAACGAGCAGGCGAGGGAGAGCCAAAGACCGACATGACCGATATCCGATACGTAGCACCGCGCACGCTTGATGAAGCGATTGGCGCATTCGCTGCCGCCGGAAGTGCTGCCCGCATTATGGCAGGCGGCACCGATCTATTGGTGCAAATGCGCTCCGGCCTGGTGCGGCCGGGATTGATCGTCGACATCAAGAAGATCGGCGAGATGACCGAGATCGCGGAGACCGCCGATGGCGGCTTCCGCATTGGCGCCGCCGTGTCAGGCATGGCGCTATTGGAGCATCCGCGCTTCGGCAAGGTGTGGCCCGGCGTGCTCGAGGCCGTCAATTTGATCGGCTCCAAGCAGGTGCAGGGCCGGGCGTCCGCCGGCGGCAATCTCTGCAACGGCTCGCCTGCCGGCGACAGCGTGCCGGCGATGATCGCGGCCGGCGCCGTCGTCACCGTGCAGGGGCCGAATGGCCGTCGCGAGCTCAAGGTCGAGGATGTGCCGGCCGGACCCGGCCGCACCAACCTCAAGCCGGGCGAAATCCTTGTCAGTTTTGCTCTCCCGCCGCGCGCCGCGGGCTCCAGCGATGCGTATTTGCGGATGATCCCGCGCACCGAGATGGATATCGCCGTCGTTGGTCTCGGCGTCAGCCTGACGCTGAAGGACGGCGTCTGCACCGCGGCCCGCATTGGCCTCGGCGCGGTGGCGCCGATTGCGCTGCTGGTTGAGCCAGCGGCGAAGGCCTTGATCGGATCGAAGCTCGATGAGGCCGCGCTCGAGGCCGCGGCCGCGGCCTGCCGCGCCGCCTGCCGTCCGATCGACGACAAGCGCGGCACCATCGCCTATCGCACCAAGACCGCAGGCGTGCTGCTCAAGCGTACCGCCGCGATTGCAGCCCGGCGCGCCGGAGGACATTAGCACCATGGCGAAACTGCACGTCTCTACATCAGTGAATGGCGAGCCGATGGAGTTCCTCTGCGAGCCCTATGAGACCATGCTCGACGCGCTGCGCGGGCAGCTCGGCCTCACCGGCTCCAAGGAGGGATGTTCGTCGGGCGATTGCGGCGCCTGCTCGATCACGCTCGACGGCCGTCTCGTGTGCTCCTGCCTGATGCTCGCGGCCGAGGCCGAGGGGCACGAGATCAGGACCATCGAGGGCATGGCCAAGGGCGGCCAGCTGCATCCGTTGCAGCAGAAATTCCTCGAGCACGCCGCGCTGCAATGCGGCATCTGCACCTCGGGGATGCTGGTCGCCTCCGAGGCGCTGCTGGCGAAGAACTCCAATCCGACCGAAGAGGAAGTCCGCTTCTGGCTCGCCGGCAATCTCTGCCGGTGCACCGGATACGACAAGATCGTCCGCGCGGTGATGGAAACCGCGGCTGAGATGAGGGAGGCACGGCCATGAACGTCGTCGACAACAAATGGATCGGCCAGCGCACCATCAGGCCCGACGGCGTCGACAAGGTGACGGGACGCGCGGCATTCGCCGCCGACACCACCATGCCCGGCATGATCTGGGGCAAGGTGTTGCGCAGCCCGCATCCGCATGCCCGGATCAAGTCGATCAACACCGCCAAGGCCGAAGCCTTGCCCGGCGTCAAGGCGGTCGTCACCTCGCGCGACGTGGTCGATTTCTCGATCGAAAAGGGCGCCGTGATGCTCGGCATCCAGGACATGCGCTGGATGTGCCGCAACGTGATGGCGCGCGACAAGGCGCTGTTCCCCGGCCACCCGGTCGCGGCTGTTGCCGCGACCACGGAGGCGATCGCAGCCGAAGCCTGCAAGCTGATCGAGGTCGACTATGAGGTGCTGCCCTGGGCGATCGAGATTGACGACGCGCTGAGGGACAATGCGCCGATCCTGCATGAATGGCACAAGGTCGACGGCAAGCCCTCGAACGTCATGAGCCGGCTCGAGGTCAAGAAGGGCGACATCGCGCAAGGATTCAAGGACGCCGAGATCGTGATCGAGCGTTCGTTCACGACGCGCCCGGTGCACCAGGGCTATATCGAGCCGCATGCCTGCCTGATCTCGGTTGCCGCCGACGGCAACACCACGATCTGGTCGTCGAGTCAGGGCCAGTTCATGGTGCGCGCGATGACCTCGATGCTGACGGGCATCCCGCAGAGCGACATCCGCGCCATCCCCGCCGAGATCGGCGGCGGCTTCGGTGGCAAGACCATCGTTTATCTCGAGCCGCTCGCGACCTTGCTCGCCAGGAAATCCGGCCGCCCGGTGAAGATGGTGATGACGCGCGAGGAGGTGATGCGCGCCACCGGGCCCACGTCCGGCTCGAAGAGCACGGTGAAGATCGGCGCCAAGAAGGACGGCACCATCGTCGCCGCCCATGGCGCGTTCTATCTGCAGGCCGGCGCCTTCCCGGGCTCGCCGATCCGCGGCGCGGTGGGGTGCAGCTTTGCGCCCTACGACATCCCGCATGTGCTGTCGGAGGGCTTTGACGTCTGCTCCAACCGCTCGAAGGTCGCGGCCTATCGCGCGCCGGGTGCGCCGATCGGCGCCTACGCCGTCGAATGCGTGCTCGACGAGCTCGCAGAGCGGCTCAAGATGGACCCGCTGGAGCTGCGGCTGAAGAACGCGGCGAAGCAGGGCACCAAGGCCGCGCACGGCCCGGTGTTTCCGCGCATCGGTTACATCGAGACGCTGGAAGCGGCGAAAAGCCATCCGCATTATGCGGCGCCGCTCGGCAAGTTGCAGGGCAGAGGCGTCGCGTCCGGCTTCTGGTTCAACGCCGGCGGCGAATCCTCCGCGCAGGTCAACATCACCGAGGACGGCAACGTCGTCGTCACCACGGGACATCCTGATATCGGCGGCTCGCGCGCCGGCATCGCCAATATCTGTGCCGAGCTGCTCGGCATCGATTACAATCGCATCTCCGTCATCATCGGCGACACCCAGACGGTCGGCTTCTCCAACCTCACCGGCGGCAGCCGCGTGCTGTTTGCCTCCGCGATGGTGGTGACGCAGGCGGCCGACAAGGTGATCGCGACCTTGCGCGAGCGTGCGGCAAAAATCTGGGAGATCGATCCTGAAGCCGTGAAATGGGAGAACGGCGCCGCGCATCCGGTCAGCCCGAATGCCGGCGAGTTCAAGCCATTGACCCTGGCCGATCTCGCCGAGAAGGCGCCCTCGCAGGGCGGCCCGATCGGCGCCAGCGTGCAGCTCAACACCCAAGGCGCGGAGGGCGGCTTCGGCACCCATATCTGCGACGTCGAGGTCGATGCCGAGCTCGGCATCGTGCGCGTGATCAGATACACCGCCGTGCAGGATGTCGGCCGCGCCGTGCATCCGAGCTATGTCGAGGGCCAGCTGCAGGGCGGCGTCGCGCAGGGCATCGGCTGGGCGCTGAACGAGGAATACATCTACAACCGCGACGGCAAGGTCGATAATCCCGGCTTCCTCGACTACCGCATGCCCGTCTGCTCCGACCTGCCGATGCTCGACACCGTGCTGGTCGAGGTGCCGAACCCGAAGCATCCGCAGGGCATCAAGGGCGTCGGCGAGGTGCCGCTGGTGCCTGTGATGGCCGCGGTCGCCAACGCCGTCCACAACGCGCTCGGTCGCCGCTTCTACAGCCTGCCGATGTCGCCCCCGAAGGTCTCGGCGGAGCTGGATACGCCGGCCGAGCTGGCCGCGGAGTAGGGCAACAGGGAGCCTGCACGATGTACATCGCGGGTTTCGTGATCCCCGTGCCTGAGCAGAATCTGGAGGCCTATCGCAAATGGGCCGAGAACGGTGCGGCGATCTTTCGGGAATATGGCTGCATCGAGATCGTCGAATCCTGGGAGGACAACGTCCCGCGCGGCAAGCTGACCGACTTCCACCGCGCGGTCGATGCCAAGGAGGGCGAGAAGATCGTCTTCACCTGGCAGGTCTGGCCCGACAAGGCGACGCTCGAGGCGGCGGAAGCCAGGATGCACGAAGACAAGCGCCTCGACGTATCCGGCGAAATTCCGTTCGACCCGAAGCGTCTCATTCTGGGTTGCTTTGCGCCGATCCACACCATGGGCCGGAGTGCGTAGGGCCCAGGCGTTACCCCGTCTACGTTCTCAACGCCGCAACTGCTTCCCCAGCTGCGCAAACACCGTCTCGCAGGTCATCAAATCGAGATGCCCGCCGCCGGCGTTCTTGAAGAAGGTGATGTCGTCGTCCGACAGCCGGCCGGCGACCTTGCCGCCGGCGAGGTCGTAGTGATCGCCCAGCACGTCGCTCTCGCGGATGGCGCCGCTCGCAATCGGCGCCAGGATGTCGCCGACGCCGTCGAACGCGGATTCGCGGCGGTCGACGAACACGCGCGCGCGCTGCGCCGCCTCGTCGTCGGCCTCGCGGGTGTCGGGCGTGAAGCCGCCGACCAGGTCGAGATGGGTGCCGGGCTTCAAATTCGCGCCCTTCACCAGCGGCTCCCGCGAGCGGGTGCAGGTGGTGATGATATCGGCCTCGCGGGTCGCGGCGTCGAGATCGGTGACGATTTCGGCGGCGATATCTTGTTCGCGTAACGACGCGGCGAGCGCCGCGGCGCGATCCGTGGTGCGATTCCATATCCGCACTCGCCGCAGCGACGGCCGCACGGTGCGGTGGCCGCGCACCAGCCATTGCGCCATCTCGCCGGCGCCGACCACCAGCAGCGTCTCGGCATCCGCCCGCGCGAGGTGTTTTGCGCCGAGCGCTGAGTCCGCCGCCGTCTTCCAGTGGGTGATCTCGGAGGCGGCCATCACCGCGAGCGGCTGGCCGTTGCTGCCGTCGAACAGCACGCAGACCGCCTGCACGGCCGGCAGTTTGCCGTGCGCGAGATTGCCCGGAAAGCTGGTGTACAGCTTGGTCATCATGAAGCGGCCGGCGTCGACCGCGCTGCGCGTCACCAGCTGCTGGCCCTTGCCGTCGCCGAGATAGCTGTCGTGCACCGCGATCTTCGGTCGCCGGTGCGCGGCCTCGATCGCCGCGATCAGGATCGGGAAGGTCAGGACGCGGTTGACCTCGCTGTCGTCGACTATATGCACGTCGTTTTCCCCTGGGGCGCTCTCGCGCGCCTCCGGTCGTCTTGCCTCTCCTCGATGGATAGCGCGTCGGGAAGACCAGTCAACCGGGCATGCATGCCCGCGGCAGGCTTGCTATGTTGTCGCCTGATTCTGTCGCAGGTTTTCGCCCGCCGTGGTTGCAATCGTCGTCGCCTTCCTGACTTTCATCCTGCTGTCCGGTGCATCGCTCGCCAGCATGGCGATCCATGACCGGCTCGAAGCGCATCATCGCACCGACGACACCGGCGCCTCGGTGCGCCTGGTCGCAACCCTGTTCGTCATCATGCCGTCGCTGCTGCTCGGCCTGATGATGAACAATGCGGCCAACACTTTTGTGGCGATCGACCGCAACCTGCACGTCTTCGCCACCGACATCATCATGCTCGATCGCACCTTGCGGCCGCTGGGCGCGAGCGCCGACGAGCCGCGCCGGCGGCTGCTGGCCTATGTCGAACATGCGCTGCAGGACGTGCCGATCGTGCGCGCAACCGAAGGCTCCGAGCATCTGCTCGACGAGGTCGGCAACAGCCTGCGGTCGCTGCGGTTCGACGACGAGCAGAAGGTCGCGCTGTGGAACGACGCCCGTTCGCTCTATCGCCAGCTGCAACAGCAACGCTGGACCTTTGCCGAGCAGTCCGACGACTCGTTTCCGTGGCCAATGGTCGGCATCCTGGTGGCGTGGCTGACGCTGATGTTTGCGACCCTCGGCTTCCGCGCGCCGCGCAACGCCGTCGTGATCTCGACCTATCTGGCGGCGGCCGCGCTGTTCTCGGCTGCGATCTATCTGATCCTCGACATGAGCACGCCGTTCTCCGGCCCGATCCAGCTCTCCGACCGCCCGCTGGTGCGCGCGGTCGAGGAGATCAAGCGGTAGGTCGTCGTGATGTCAGCCTGGACTAGCGGCCGCCACCGCCACCGCCGCCGCCACCCCCACCACCGCCTCCGCCGCCGCCCGCATTGAGCATGCTCGAATTGTAGCGCGGATCGGACTGCTGCATGTAGGCCGGCGAGGTGTCGCGGCCGCGCGCACGCCCGAAATCCGGCGGTGGAGGAGGCAACCCGCATCCTTCGTCGAAGAACGGGCTGCAGCGCACGACGATACGCGGCTGAAACGCATGGGCCGCGGTCGTTGTCAGCGCCGTCGTCGCGACGGTCGTGACCAGCACTGCTGTGGTTGCGAACGTGGTCGTGGTGGCGACAGCGATCAAAGCCGCTGACGATAATCTTGATTGGATCGACATTGGAAATTCCATCCTTCGGTTCGGCGAAACCGGAATGGCCCGCTCGCGAAATTGGACGGGGCCTGATGGAAACGGGTTCGAGAGGACGGCTGGGATCCGGCGGCGCGCACACGACGATTTGAAGGCGCGACGGATCGCGCCACTTGCTGCTTCAGTCCTGCAGCTTCAGTGGGTTAGCCGGCGTTGCGACCTTTACGTCCGGCGCTTCAGCGCCATGCCCATCGTGATCCAGCTCACACCGGCGCAGATCAGGTCGACGCTGAGGAAGATGCCGAGCACGTAAAGGCTCGAGACCGGCCAGTGCGCGAGGATCATGGCGCCGAGCAGCAGCGTGATCGCGCCGGAGATCGCGACAAGGCCCCAGGGCGAGGCCGCGTTCATGCCGAAGGCGAGGAAGATGCGCACCAGGCCGGAGACGACCAGCGCAATGCCGAGGAACAGCGTCAGCGTCGCGGCGGCGAGCAGCGGATTTTCGAAGGTGATGAAGCCGGCCACGACATAGAGCGCGCCGAGCAGCAGCCAGAACAGGAATTTGCCCCACGACTTGAACTGGAACGCGTTGATGATCTCGGCGGCGCCAGCGACGATCATCATGGCGCCGACGAACAGCACACTGACCACGGTGGCAAATAGCACGCTGCCGAAGGCGAGCACGCCCGCGATCAGGTAGATCACGCCGAGGGCTACGATCCAGCCCCACCTGGCGCGGAGGTGGGCAACGCCGGATCCAAGGCTGTGGGGAGGGGTGACGGGCGAGCTTGACATGGTCGACATGGTATATCGCTCCCGGATGTTTGGCCCAAACCATGCTAGCATAAGTGGATGCGCGGATAAATATCGGTGCGCAGGCGGCACAACCAGCGCGGTGACACGTTGATTCAATTCGTTGCGTCTGCTGCCGCGCAGCATTTCGCCGTTCGACACGTCAGGTTCGCGAAGGACAATGTCCATCCATCCAAGGAGGTCGACATGCCTGCCACTCACGACAAGGATCACGTCTACAAGATCCTGGAATTGGTCGGATCATCGGACAAGAGCATCGAAGCGGCGATCGAGAACGCCGTCGGCCGCGCGTCAAAGACGATCCGGGACATGAAATGGTTCGAAGTGGTGCAGACCAGGGGCCACATCGAAGAGGGCAAGGTTCGTCACTACCAGGTGACGTTGCGGGTCGGGTTCACGCTGGAATAGGGCACGTCTGCGTCATCGCCGGGCTCGAGAGCCGGGCGACGACAGCGAACTTGGATCAAAAAGCGCACCACAAACTCCTTGTCGTCCCGGCGAAAGCCGGGACCCATTACCCCAAATGGCAATTGTTGCGTGACGCTGGGGCCACAGCCCATTTAACAACTCGACCCTGTGGTTATGGGTCCCGGCCTTCGCCGGGACGACGGCGGTGGGTGTTGCAGGCCCCTATCACCGCCGCGACAGCGGGGCGGGCGGGGGCGGCTCGGTCGCGCCGGCGGCCAGCGAGCGCTGCATCATCACGCTGTCGGCCCAGTGGCCGTAGCGGTAGGCGACGCCGGGCAGGTGCCCGACGCGGGCGAAGCCGAAGCGCTCGTGCAGCGCCAGCGAGGAGGCATTGTCGCTATCGATATAGCCGATCATCTGTCGGAAGCCGGCCGCGGCGCAGGTGTCGATCAACTCCTGCAGCAGCTTCCCGCCGACGCCCTTGCCGACATATTGGTGGTGGATATAGATCGAGTGCTTCACGGTGTAGCGGTAGGCCGGGCGCTTGCGGAACATCACCACATAGGCATAGCCGACCACGTCGCCGTTGCAGACCGCGACCAGATGCGGCAGGCGGGTGTTGCGCAAATTCTTGCGGCGGTCGCGCAGATCGTCTGGCTCCGGCGTGCCGCTCTCGTCGACATGGTCCTCGACTCCACGGCGGATATGGTGGCGGTAGATCGAGAGCATGGCGTCGACGTCGCTGTCGCGCGAGGTGCGCACAGTGATCTTGTGGTCAGTCTCCATCGTGGGTGGTCCGTCGCTCATTCCGATACGACATAGGTGTAGAAGCGAACGCGCCCCGATGCATCAATTTCCTTGTAGATGCCCTGGACCTCGACCTCGAAGCCGGGGAAAGCATTGAAGCTCGCCTCGAACATGCGCAGATAGTCGATCATCGGCCGGCTGCGTTCCGTTACCCGCTCGCCGGGCACGATGGTGGCGATGCCGGGCGGGTAGACCACGAACGGGGTGGCGGCGATGCGGCCGAAGATCTCGTCGATCGGCAGGTAGTCGACGTCGTTGCGGATGAGATATTGCGCGGCCTGACGCGGCGACATCGCGATCTCGGGCAGATGCTCGGGCAGGAACTGCTTGGCCTGCAGCGTGCTGACACCGCCGTCGCGGAAGAAGCGGTGCATGTCGCCGCAGAGATCGCGCAGCCGCACGCCGGCGTAGCGTTGCGGGCGGCGGCGGAAGAATTCGGGGATGACGTCCTCGATCAGCGCGTTGTCGTCGTGCAGCTTCTTGAAGGCGACGAGCCCCGACACCAGCGTGCCGGCCTTGCTGGCTTCGACGCCGGGCGTCAGCAGGAAGAGCAGGGAGTTGAGGTCGTTCTTCTCGGCGACGATCTGATTCTCGCGCAGATATTGCGCCACCACCGGTGCGGGGATGCCGTGATCGGCGTAAGCGCCGGTGGCGTGATCGAAGCCGGGCGTGAGCAAGGTCAGCTTGTTCGGGTCGGTCATGGCAAAGCCGGCCGTCAACTCCGGGAAGCCGTGCCAGGTCTCGTCGGGCTTGAGCTGCCAGTAGGACGGATTGGTCGCCAACTGGTCGGTCGAGATGGTCTCCCAGGCGACATTGTGCACGCCGCCTTCGCGCGCGACATCCGGGATCATCACGCGATCCGGCACGAACGGCTCGAAGAACCAGCGCCGCTCCGCGCGCGTCTCCTTCTCCTCGAACTCGCGTTTGACGGCACGGATCTTCTTGCGCAGCTCGATGCCGAGCCGGATCGTGTCGTCCCACAACACTTCGCCGGAGCGGCCCTTCATCATCTGTGCGCCGACATCGAGCGAGGCAAAGATGGGATAGAACGGCGAGGTCGAGGCGTGCTGCATGAAGCTTTCGTTGAAGCGGCGGTGCTCGACGCGGCGCTTCTGGCCCTTGATGTGGCGGTCGCGGATGTGGATCTGCGAGGCCTGCGAGAAGCTCGCGAGCTGCTTGTGGGTCGATTGCGTGGCGATGATGCCGGGTGCCTCGGGACCCAGATCGGACAGGCCCATCGCGAAACGCCCGGCATAGATCGGGTGGAATTTCATGAACCCGGCCCAGGCCTCGTCGAACAGGATGTAGTCGCAGAGATGGCCGATCCGCTTCAGGATCATCTCGGCCGAGTGGATGGTGCCATCATAGGTGCACTGCTCGACCACGGCGACGCGGAAGGGCCGGGGCTTCTTCCAGGCATTCTCGTCCTTGACCAGCGGGTGCTTGCGGATGGCATCGCGCAAGCTGCCTTCGTCGAGCAGGTCCCAGCGCATCGGGCCGATCAGGCCCCAGGCGTTGCGTACTGTCGGCACATAGACCGGGATGCCGCCGCCGATCAGAAGCGCGCCGTGATGGGCGGCCTTGTGGTTGTTGCGGTCGAACAGCACGAGGTCGCCATCGGTGACCAGCGAGCCGAGCGCGACCTTGTTGGAGGTCGAGGTGCCGTTGAGCACGAAATAGGTCTTCTCGGCGCCGAAAATCCGCGCCGCCTCCTTCTGCGCCTTCAGCGCCGGCCCCTCATGGGTGAGGAGGTCGCCGAGATCGAGCACGGAATTGTCGAGGTCGTCGCGGAACACCGCTTCGCCGAGATGCTCGACGAACACCCGCCCGATCGGGCTGCGGCTGTAGAACACGCCGCCATTATGGCCCGGACAGGTCCAGAGCTGGTTGCCTTCCTCGGCATAGTCGACCAGCGCGCCGAAGAACGGCGTCTTCAGGTTCTCGGCATATTGCTTGAGCCTGGAGATCAGGTTCTTGGCGATGAAGGGCGGGGTCTCCTCGGACAGGAACACGTAGCCGTCGATGAAATCCAGCACCTCGACCGGCAGGTCCTCGAAGCGCTTGCGGCGGATCAGCAGGATGATCGGGAAATCGAGGCCGCGGCGGCGCATCAAATTGATCAGGGCCGCAGTCTTGCCCTCCAGCCCCTTCTTGCCCCAGTCAACCACCATGCAGCCGATCGCGGCGTCCGTCTGCACCGCGATCTCGGCATCCTCCAGCTTGCGGGCGCGGACCACTTCGAAGCCCGAGCGCTCGATTTCGCTGATGATCTGGTTGAATCGAATGCCCTCGAGGTCGTCGGCCTCGAAAACCGGCGCTGCGAACAGGAAGTTGAAGCGTTTGAAATAGTCCATGCGAGCCCCCGAACTGGTCCGGCTGACGTGTCGGCACAATTCATGACAAAGAGATGACGATGCGCGGATCGAAGTCGATATCGCGATCAGGCGGGTTGATACGCTCTTGATCAGCCCCGTTCCAGGTCGGTCAGTGCGGCTCGAAGGCTCTGGATGCGTTCATTGAGCGACAGAATCTCGTCGACGCTCAGGTGCGAACGACGCACGAGCGTTTCGGTCAGACAGCTCGCGCGGGTCTCCATCTCGCGTCCCTTCGCCGTCAGGAATACCTCGACCTGGCGTTCGTCCTGCGAGCTTCGTTTGCGCGTCACAAGCTCCGTATGCTCCAGCCGCTTGACGAGGGGGGTGATCGTGCTCGGCTCCAGGGCAAGGCGGTCGGCGATCGCCGAGATCGTGCGGCCGTCGCCCTCCCACAGGGTGCAGAGCACGAGGTACTGCGGATAGGTGATCTCGAGTTCGTCGAGCATCGGCTTGTAGAGCCGGTTGATGGCGATCGAGGTGGAATAAAGCGAGTAACAAAGATGCATGTCGAGGGGGACGGAGCCGGCCATCGAGGTGGTCCTTCATTGGCATTTGCCGTTTATATTATCACAAAAATGTTTATCGCGATAATGTTGACCTCAAAATCGATATATGTATTATGTTTCTTATTGCGATAATAAATATCGCGATATGGAAACCAAAGGAGAATTATAATGCATATCATCAGCAAGCTGCTCGCTGGATCCGCGTTGCTTCTGGCGACCCTCGGAACCGCACCTGCCGCACAGGCTGCGCCGGTCAAGTCGGTGGTTCTTGTCCACGGCGCCTTCGCCGACGGCTCGGGCTGGAAGGGCGTCTACGACCTTCTCAGGAAGGACGGCTACGACGTGACGATCGTCCAGAACAGCACGGCATCGCTGGACGGTGATGTGTCGGCGGCGAAGCGGGCGATCGCGGATGCCAAGGGCGATGTGATCCTGGTCGGCCATTCCTACGGCGGCGCCGTCATCACCGAAGCCGGCAATGATCCCAAGGTGAGCGGACTGGTCTATGTCGCGGCATTCGCGCCGGCCTCAGGGGAATCGGTCGGGTCGTTGACCGCCAACCCGCCGCCCGGCGTCGCCGTGCCGCCGGTCCTGCCGCCCGAGAACGATTCCCTGCTGCTCGACCGCGCGAAATTCCCGGCAGCCTTTGCCGCCGACGTCGCGCCCGACGAAGCGCAGTTCATGGCGGCCTCGCAGATTCCGTGGGGACTTGCGGCGCTCAAGGGCGCGATCACGACGCCGGCCTGGCAGAACAAGCCGGCCTGGTACCTCGTCGCCACCCAGGACAAAATGATCCCGCCGCCGGCGCAGCACCAGATGGCCGAGCGCGCGCATGCGAAGATCTCAGAGATCGCATCCAGCCACGCCGTCTACGTGTCGCATCCGAAGGTCGTCGCGGCCCTGATCGAAAAGGCGGCCCAGGGCGTGTCCGGCAAGTAGGCTGTGCGCCGAGGTGAACTGCCGCAAACGCGCGCGCCGAAGGCGGACGGATGATCCGCCTTCGGCGATAGGGTCGGCAGTAAGGTTAGTAGACGAGGCTCGTGCCCGGGGGCTTTTCGAGTGCGGCCTCGAGCGAGCGATATTCGGCGCAGTCGGTGCCGCAGATCTCGGCGATCCGCTGCAAATGATATTCGGCCTGATCGCGGTTGCCCTGTTCGATCTGCCACATGCCGTAGTAGTTCCAAGTCAGCACGTGGTTCGGATCGGCCTGCAGCGCGCGCTCGTACCAGACCTGCGACTGCTTGTAGTCGCCGAGCCGGCGATAGGAGTAGCCGATCAGATTGGCGACGTTCGGATGCTCGTCGTGACCGAGTGCATGCAACTGATCGATCGCCGCGGCATAGTCGTTGCGATCATAGATCGTCGCATAGGCCGCGCGGTAGCCGTCGCGGAATGCCGGATCGTCGAACAGCGACTGCTTCGCGGGCTTTTTCTTTTGCGTGGTCTTTTTGCCCTTCTCCTGGGGATAGGACGGCGGCGGGGTCGATCCGTAATCTGTACCTCCTCCACCACCTCCGGCCGCGATGGCGACCTGCGGCGAGGACAGGATCAGCGGCGCCACGAGGATCGCCGCAAGCGTTGCAAGCTTCATGGGTGACGTGATCATGCAGACCTCCAGGTTCGAGCGGGGCGATCGCCAGCCTGATGCAATAACTCCCGCTCGTGAAGGACATTCCACGTGACGCGAAAAAATTTGCGGCACGCTAAAACTAACATCGGTGTCAGAATCGCGCGTCGATGCGCGGGACTGGAGGCGCGTGAGATGCGGCTTGTCGCCTGCGCTATTTGTGCTCCAGGTGCCAGGCGCCGTCCCAATCCGCGGCGGGCGGGGCCTGTCTGAAGCTCTCGACCCGCGCCTTCAGGGCGAGCGACGGAGCATCATCCGGCACCGCCGCAAGCGCCGCCGCGAACGCGCGCTCCGCGTCGTCCCAGCGCCGCTCGCGATAGGCCGCGAGACCTTCCGCATAGTGCTGCCGCAGCCCGGCCTGCGCCGGTGTCAACTCGCCCGCCTTGCCCATGATCTCGAACACGGTCTGCGGGTGAGTCTGACCGACCACGACCAGCCGGTCGATCTCGCGTAGCTCGATCGTATCAGCGCAGGCGGCGGCCGTGGCTTCGGAGATCAGGCTGCGGCTGCCGTAGACTTTGTTGGCGCCTTCGAGGCGCGAGGCAAGGTTCACGGTGTCGCCGAGCACGGTGTAGCTCATCATGAACTCCGAGCCGATGCTGCCGACCAGGACTTCTCCGGTCGCGATCCCGATGCGGATGTCGCAGTCGGTCGGGATCGCGCGCACGCCGAGCAGTTCGGGCAGTTCCTCGCGCAGCTGCGTGACACGCCCGATCATGTCGATCGCGGCAAGGCTGGCGAGATGGGTCTGCTCGCTCTCCTCGACGAAGGGCGCGCCCCAATAGGCCATGATGGCGTCGCCGATATATTTGTCGATGATGCCGCGATGGGCGTGGATCGGCTCGGACATCGTCGACAGATAGAGGTTCATGATCTTGACCAGGCCGCGCGGCGTCACGCCCTCGCTCAGCGTGGTGAAGCCCTTCATGTCGCAGAACACTACGGTCATGACGCGGCGCTGGCCTTCGGTGGCGGCGATCGCCGGCTGGTCGAGCAGGCCTTCGGCGATCCGCGGATTGATGTAGCGGCCGAAGGTCTCGCGGATCCGCTGGTTGTGGCGCAGCGTCTCGATCATGCGGTTGAAGGCGGCCGAGAGCTGGCCGATCTCGTCCTGCGTGGTGATGGTGATGGCGCCGTCGAGCCGGCCGGCCTCGACCTCGCGGGTGCCTTCGAGCAGCCGCATCACCGGGCGCGTGATGCCGCTGCCGACCAGCATCGCGAACACGAAGCCGAGCACCGCCGCAATCGCGGTGACGACGGCCGAGATGATGATGGCGTGCTGCTGGGCGGCCATGACAGTCTTGGCGCTGGCGCCGACCTGCGCCAGCATGTCGGCCCGGACGCCCTCGATCCTGTTGTTGAAGTCGTCGCGCAGCAGCTCGGCGCGCTGCATCGTCTTCCTGGCGGAGGCGAAATCCTTGGCATCGAGCTCGCCGAGCAGCGTCTTGTTTTCGGTGTTCAGCCGGGTCAGGAGATCGTTGACGGTGTTGTCGATCCGGTCGTCGATGCGCCCCAGTGCCGCATTGTCTGATGGTGTCGAGGGATCGTCGATGATCGCGTCGATCAGCTTGCGTGCGGCCTCGGCCTCCTGGTTGATCTGCGGCTCGATTTCGTCGAAGGTTTTCCGTGCAGCGGCGTAGGCGTCTTCTTCGGTCGGCTGCTGCATCTTCGCCATCATCATCCGCCGCATCGCCAGCGACCGCTCCAGCGAGCGGACGTTGACATGGGCGAGATGGGCATAGGCGGGGATGTAGCGATTGGTCAGCTCGTCGAGCAGGTGGCCGACCTGGCCCGCCATCAGCATCGACAGCAGCGACGTGACCACCGCCAGGATGATCAGCCCGGTGGCGATGCCGACGATCTTCTGCCTGATGGATTTCCGGAACATGCCCTGCGCTCAGCCTGGCCGCGGCGTCCATATCGGGGTGCGACGCACCGTCGCGGCGCACCAGCTAATAGAGTTCCGGCGGGCGCCGCGCAAGCGAGTGCAACCGGAGCTCCTGATGCCGGGCAAAAGCGGGCGCAGGGGAGGAGCGCGGCTCGTTGCTAGCGCAGGCCTTCGTAGACGGTCAGGCCGCGGAGGATCGCGAGCTTTCGCACCGCACGCGGCACGAACCGCTCCGGCGGGTGCAGATAGCGCCAGGAGGTCAAGGCCAGGTCGTGCAGCGTGGAGGTGTTGTCCTCGAAGGGGGCGAGCAGCCCGGTGAGGCTCGCCGGCACGTGCACGCGGGCGGTGAAGGGGAGCAGCAGCAATTCGAGATGTGTCCGGCCGCCGGACTCGGTGGTCGCGGTGATGCCGACGATTGCGGGCAGCGTTTCCTCGGCGACGGAGGTGATGATGTCCTCGATCTCGCTGCGGCTCTCGCCGGTGAACAAGGCGGAAAAGCTCCGGTCCTTGAGGTCGTAGCCGAGCAGCGCGCAGGTGCGGGTGCCGGCGACGCGGAAGGGATAGCCGGCCTCGGTGTCGTAGGACAGCACGAAGATGTCGGCCAGCAGCTCGCGCACCGCTGACGGTTCGAACTCGCTCCGGTCAGGCGCGCGCGCATCGCCGCGTTTCGCGTTCCAATAGGCGAAAAACTCGCGGCTGGACTTGTGTTTCATCCGAAGAACCTTGCCCGGCGCCTGTCCTGGCGGAACATATCTGTCCCGCTTCCGGACAAGCGCTTTCCCTTCTCTGTTGTGCAGGGAAGGCTGTGCAGCGTCTATGCCGATGCCGCGTTTTGGGCGTTATCCCGGCGTCTTTGCGTCGTTAACGTAAATTTAACTATGTGCTTGGCAGCGGCGGAACAGCCGCCTAGGGTCCGCGCGTTCCCGTTCGCACCGGTTTTCTCCAAGGGCCGGTCGCTGACGTATACAGGTGGCGTCAAACAGTTTGGTCATCGCGCGGGGAGGGGTGGGGATGCACTCCCAATCCCTCTGGGGCGCGACAAGATCAGCCGAACAAGGGAGGGTGTTCTCAGCACCCTCCCTTTATCTTTGCCGGGATCTTTGCGGAGATCTTTGCCAAGTGCCGCGGAAGTGCCGCGGGGGCGGACGATTTCGGGATTGTGCACTTGCACAGTGCGGTGAAAGCCGCCTATCTGGGATTCATCGTGCATTCGAGGCCGTCGCCCCCTTGGACTCTCATCCCGAATCCCCGCTTGCGCCGCCGCCGGAGGCGCCGCGCGAGCCGATCCTGACATTGCCGCCGGCGCTCACCGCCTACATCGTGCTGATCGCGGTGATCCATCTCAGGGTATTGCTG
>Ga0153933_1000036_pt1 | contig 81504 bp, 65 predicted proteins | sample TSNJ017MetaG_FD_102275 | JGI IMG/M metagenome (GOLD analysis project Ga0153933, IMG submission 102275) | Attine ant fungus gardens microbial communities from New Jersey, USA - TSNJ017 MetaG | ecosystem: Host-associated > Fungi > Mycelium > Unclassified | place: USA: New Jersey, Wharton State...
CGCCAGGTCGAGAATGATCTCGGTGTTGGTGCCGGTGCCGTCCAGGCCGCTGAAATCCTCAATCTCCTCGGTGTAAGCGCTCGACAGTCCGTTGACGCTGGTCAAAATCGCCTGGGAGGTGCCGGTCGGATAGTCGTAGACGGTGTCGAGGAACGTGCCGGTTTCGTCGGGGCCGCTGAAGAACTCGTCGACCTTTGTCACCCCGCTCGGCAGTCCGGTGAGCATCTGGAATTCCGAGCCACCGGTTTGGAAATCGATCAGCTCCCCGGTTTCGATGTTGGAGCCGTTGAAATATTCGACCTCCTTGGTGACGCCGACCGGCAGATTGGCAAAAAATATGTCCTCAAAGCCGCCGGCCGTCAGATACAGCGTCTCTTGGGTCAGCGCGCCGCTGCCGTTGGGACCGGTGTAATCCAGAACCTGCTCGGTGTATTGGCTCGGCAGGCCTGAGAAGACGTACACCGTCGAGCCGCCGGTCTTGAAGTCGTAGATGTGCTCGGTCACCGAGCCGGTGGCGTTGGGACCGCTGAAGAACTCGATCTCTTCGGTTTCGCCGCTCGGCAATCCCGAGAACAGCACATCCTCCGAGCCGCCGGATGGCAGGTTGGCAACGCCGCCGACACCGACGGAAATGACCTTGCTGACGGAACCGTTGCTGGCATTGGGATCGCTGGTCGTGACCGTGACCGTGTCGGTCCCGAAGCTGGAGTTGGTGTAGGTGAGCGTCGCAAGGGCGCCATTGATCTGGCTGAGCGTGCCGGTGATCGTCATGCTCGTGGTGCCGGCGCCGCTGACGTTGGCTCCCCCGGCCTCGTAGGCGAAGACGGTCCCCCCGTTGCTGGTCTGGATCACCGTCGTGAAGGTGTCGCTGGCGCCCCCCTTGTTGGTCACGCTCACGGTGCTTCCGAAGGCGAACGACTGGCCGATCGTCGCAACGACCGAGGCCGGGGCCGTCTCGCTCAGCACGTCGCTGGCCGCAATCGGCTCCCAGCCGAGGGCCTCCATGACCTCGATGTCGGTTTGCGACAGGCCAAAGGTCTCGCCCGCCGAGCCGACACCGAATACGTCGAGCTGGGTAAAGTCGGCTGTATCGCCGCCGTTGGTCTTGGTGCTGCCGTTGTACTCGTTGTTGAATGTCAGCGAGGACAGCGTGCCGGCGGCGCCGCCGTCATACGAAAAATAGGTCGTGGCTCCGTCCCGACCATCGGTGTAATCGTGCGCTCCGGAGGCGTTGTACCGGAACAGATCCATCGTGCTCCAGGAGCTGTTGTCATCGCCAAGGCCGCCGATGCGCCCCATCGTGCCTTCGGTCAGCTCGTGCGTGAGCGCGTTGATGACGTCCTGACCGCTCAGGTTGGCATCGCCCGAGAAATAGGAGGTGTTCAGCGTGACGTTGTCGGTGTTGTTCGAGCCGGCCAACCCGAGCATCTGCGCGTAGCCCATCGGCAGATGGAAGCCGGCGCCGTTGGTCGGATCGCTGGAGGGCAACGTGGCGTAGGCATCTTGAGCGTAAACGCTGGAGCCGGCATGCGCGGCGAGCGCGCTTTTCAGCGTCGCATAGGAAACCGTCACAATGCTGTAGCTGTTGCTGGCCAGGTCGCCGTTCTGGCCCTCCGCCGTGGCGGTGAAATTCGCATTCAGCGTGATGGCACTGGGTGCCGTCCAGAGGCTCTCGATCACGGTCTCGGCGCTAACGACAGCGCTGATGAAATCGCTCGACGTACCGGCAGCGAAGGTGTTGTTGAACGAAATATTGCTGCTTGCCGAACTGACGATTTGAGCGCTCTGGGCCGTTTCACCGCTCACGACAGACGAGGTGTTCGAGCCTTCCGACGAGCTGCTGCTGGATGAAGAAACGTCGTGGAGCGGCGCGCCGCTCGCGTCAACCGAATCGCCCATGAATCCCTCTATCTTCTGCGGGTTGGGCCGAATGCCGGATGTCGGAACGACACTTCAGTCGCCCCTCCAAAAATGTTCTCCAGCGTCCAATCGCCTTGGGCCATATCATCCCAACCGAAAAAATCGAAACGCAAACGCCAAGACCTAACCGACTGCGGCGGCTGAGCCTATGCAGCCGAGCTTCCAATTCCAGTCCGAGGCGGAACTTCTTGAAGCTCGAGACCTCCCGCAATGAAGGTCCGCGGCTCCAATCCGTCTCAGCCTGAGATAGGACCGAATTGCTAGCTAGCGTCAAGTGCCGTCTGGGACTTCTTGCGCGTCTGGTTAGCGTGCCCGTATTTCCACTGGACCTCGCTGGCGGGTCAGCCACGAACGGCTGGAAGCAGCGATGGCGCTATTCGGCCGGAGACCGCGTCGGCGCCAGCCTGGCCCGCCTGGCGGGTGAGAGACCTTGCTCTCTCGATAGACCGCAACCCCTCGCCCGATTTGCTGCGCAAATCGGCCTCTCCCAAGGGAGAGGTGGACCTTCGACGCCGCTCCAGCTCAACCTGACTTCATCGTGCCCTAGCCGCCGCTCCGGTAGACTTGGATATCGAGGTCGCGGATTTTCTTGCGCAGCGTGTTGCGGTTCAGCCCGAGCAGGTCGGCCGCGCGGATCTGGTTGCCGCGGGTCGCTGCCAGCGCCGCGGTCAACAGCGGCACCTCGATCTCCTTGAGGATGCGGTGATAGAGGCCCGGCGGCGGCACGCCGTTCGGGAAACCGGAGAAGTGCGAGGACAAATAGGCCTCGACCGCGCCGCCCAGATTGTCGACGCCGACGGTGGCGTTGCCGCCGGAGGCGACCGCCGGTGGCGCGAGCTCGCCGTCGATCACCGAGGAGGTGATGACGTCCTGCGGATAGAGCGCCGCGAGGCGGCGCGCGAGGTTCTCGAGCTCACGGACGTTGCCCGGCCAGCGGTGCTGCTTGAGCCGCTCCAGCGCCTGGCCGTCGAGCTTCTTCGGCGGCAGGCCGTCCTTCTCGGCGAGCGAGAAGAAATGCCGGATCAGATCGGGCAGATCCTCGATGCGCTCGCGCAGCGGCGGCAGGCGCAGCGGCACCACGTTGAGGCGGAAGAACAGATCTTCGCGGAACAGGCCCTGCTGGATCAGGATTCGCAGATCCTTGTTGGAGGCCGCGACGATCCGCACGTCGGTCTTGATCGGGGTGCGGCCGCCGACGGTGGTGTATTCACCCTGCTGCAGCACGCGCAGCAGGCGGGTCTGCGCCTCCATGGGCATGTCGCCGATCTCGTCGAGGAACAGCGTGCCGCCCTCGGCCTGTTCGAAGCGACCGGAGGCGCGGGTATTGGCGCCGGTGAACGCGCCGCGCTCGTGGCCGAACAGCTCCGATTCAATGAGGTCGCGCGGGATCGCCGCCATGTTGACCGCGACGAACGGGCCGTTGCGGCGCTTGCCGTAATCATGCAGCGCGCGGGCCACCAGCTCCTTGCCGGTGCCTGATTCACCCGAGATCATCACGGTGAGATCGGTCTGCATCAGCCGCGCCAGCACGCGGTAGATCTCCTGCATCGCCGGCGAGCGGCCGACCAGCGGGATCGAGTCGAATTCGCCGTCGTCGGCTGGACCGGCCACCCGCTCCTTCGGCTCGGCCAGCGCCCGGCCGACGATCGTGATCAGCTCCTTCAGGTCGAATGGCTTCGGCAGATATTCGTAGGCGCCGCGCTCGGAGGCGCGGATCGCGGTCATGAAGGTGTTCTGCGCGCTCATCACGATGACCGGCAGGTTCGGCCGCATCTTCTTGATCCGCGGCAGCAGGTCGAACGCGTTCTCGTCCGGCATCACCACGTCGGTGATGACGAGATCGCCCTCGCCCTGGCTGACCCAGCGCCACAATGTGGCGGCGTTGCCGGTCAGGCGCACCTCGTAGCCGGCGCGCGAAAGCGCCTGGTTCAGGACGGTGCGGATGGCGGTGTCGTCGTCGGCGACAAGTATGCTACCTGCGGGCATCGGTGGTCCTCATCGTACATCCTGAGAGGCAGGCGACGGCGTACCCGGAAGGTCGTCGCGGCTGCTTTGGTCGTGTTGCTTGGCGGCGCTGTACATCGGCATCAGCACGCGGAACGTGGTCTTCCGCGGCTGCGACTCGCATTCGATGATGCCGCCGTGATCGCCGACGATCTTGGCGACCAGCGCGAGCCCGAGGCCGCTGCCGGTCTGCTTGGTGGTGACGAATGGATCGAACAGGTTCGGCAGCAGGTCTTCCGGCACGCCGCTTCCATTGTCCTTGACGCAGAATTCGAGCGGCAATGAGACCCGCGACTTCTTGCCCGGAACCGACAGCCGCACGCCCGGGCGGAACGCGGTGGTGAGCTGGATCTCCGCATCGGTGCCGAGATCGGCCACGGCCTCGGCGGCGTTCTTCACGAGGTTGAGGAACACCTGGATCAACTGATCCTGATTGGCGAGCACCGGCGGCAGCGACGGATCGTATTCCTCGATGAAGCGGACGTTCCGGGCAAATCCCGATTGCGCGAGCCGCTTCACATGATCGAGCACGGAATGGATGTTGACCGGACCGCGCGCCACCGGGCGGTCGTCGCCGAACACCTCCATGCGGTCGACCAGGGTCACGATGCGGTCGGCCTCGTCGCAGATCAGCCGGGTCAACAGCCGGTCCTCGGAGGAGGCCTGCTGCTCCAGGAGTTGCGCGGCGCCGCGGATGCCGGACAGCGGATTCTTGATCTCATGCGCGAGCATCGCGGCGAGCGCGATCACCGAGCGCGCGGCGCTGCGGTGGGTCAGCTGGCGGTCCATCTTGTCGGCGATGGTGCGCTCCTGCAGCATCACCACGATGTGGCCGGGACGCTCGGTCAAGGGCGCGACGTGCAGATCGACCTGACGATCGCCGCCGATCCGCGGGGTCCCGAGATCGACCTTGTATTCGTTGACCGGCGAGCCCGAACTCCGCACCTGTTCGATCAGCGCGAGCAGCGGGCTGCCGAACGGCACCAGCTCCTTCAGCGACTGCCGGCGCAGGAACTGGGTCGATATCTCGAAGAAGGATTCGGCGGCAATGTTGGCATCGACGATGCGACCGTCGGGCGCCACCAGCAGCACCGGGTTGGGCAATGCGTTGAGGATCGCCTCGCCATCGGTGGGCAACGGCCGGCGTTGTTCAGCGGCTGACGTCATGCGGCAGCACTCCAGGCAAAATCGTCGTAGGCACTTTCGAGCGAGCGATGCACGCTGGATGGTTCGTCTGAGGTCAGGATTGTCTGCCGCCAGGCCTTCAGGGTCGCGGCCGGCGCGCGGCTGTAGCTCGCGGCGGTGTCGAGCGCCCAGCCGAGATGCTTGCGCGCATGCCGGAGCCCGACCCGCACGCCGTAATGGCTGCAAACCTCGTCGTAGAGCGCGCGGATATGCGTGAGCTGATCGGCGAGCGAGGGGGCCGCCTCGACGATTCCGGTCTCGAAGCGTCGGCCGATCTGGCCGGGCAGCCAAGGCTGCCCCTGCGCGCCGCGGCCGATCATGACGGCGTCGGCCCCCGATGAATCGAGCGCGGTGACGGCCTTGTCGAACGAAGTGATGTCGCCGTTGACGACCACGGGGATCGAGACGACCTGCTTCACCGGCCGCACCGCGGTCCAGTCCGCCTCGCCCTTGTAGAATTGGCATCGGGTGCGGCCATGCACGGTGATCATCTGCACCCCGGCCGCTTCGGCGCGGCGCGCCAGTTCGGCCGCGTTGAGCGAACGCTCGTCCCAGCCGAGCCGCATCTTCAGCGTCACCGGCACCTTGACCGCCGCAACAGTCGCATCGATCAGCGCGACCGCATGGTCGAGGTCGCGCATCAGCGCCGAGCCGGACTGCCCGCCGGTCACGTGGCGTGCAGGGCAGCCCATGTTGATGTCGATGATATCGGCGCCGGCGCCTTCGGCGATCCGGGCACCCTCCGTCATCCAGCGGGTCTCGCAGCCGGCGAGCTGGACCACGTGCGGGCCGATCCCTGCCGCTTCACAGCGCAGCTTCGAGATCGGCTTGCCGTTCGCGAGGTCATCGCTGGCGGTCATCTCGGAGACCACGAGGCCCGCGCCGAGCGCAGCCGCGAGTCGCCGGAAAGGCGCGTCGGTGACCCCTGACATGGGCGCAAGGAGGACCCGGTTGGCGACAGCAATGTCGCCTATCTTCAACGGGTTACAGGGGATACTTTGCACGCCGGTCACGACCGTCTCGTCGTTCTGTCGGCCACGCCATTGCAGCCGATGTCGTCCATTCTGAGCACAATTCTTGTGCAGTCAAGTCTTATGCCTACAGTTTAGACAGTTCTACCATTTGCGCAAGTGCACTGCAACAAAATCTCCTTTTCCCACAGCGAATGGGAAAGCTCTGTTTTTGCGCACCGGTCATGGTAAGGGCTGTGCGCGGCGGCCCCGCCGTCCCCTCCTCATTCCTGATTCGTCTGTCATTGGTTCAACATGCCGAAGCCTGAGCGTACTGCAGCCATCCTTGTCGCAGCCGGACGCGGATTGCGCGCTGGCGCGGGCGGGCCGAAGCAATACCGGACCATCGGCGGGCAGACCGTGATCTCCAGGGCGATGCAGGCATTCTCCGGGCATCCCGACGTGTTTGCCGTGCAGCCCGTGGTCAATCCGGACGACGCCGCGCTGTTTGTGGACGCGACGCTGGGCCTGCGCCACCAGCCACCGACCCCGGGCGGGGCGACCCGCCAGGCCTCCGTGCATGCCGGACTGGAAGCGCTCGCCGCCGAGAAGCCCGACATCGTGCTGATCCACGACGCCGCTCGCCCCTTCGTCACGGCGGCGGTGATCTCGCGCGCGATCGCAGCGGCCGGCCGCACCGGCGCCGCGATCCCGGTGATCCCGGTCACCGACACCATCAAGCTCACAGGCGATGCCGGCGACGTCGAGGCCACACCCGAGCGCGCGCGGTTGCGGATCGCGCAGACGCCACAGGCCTTTCGTTTTGACGTGATACTGGAGGCGCATCGTCGCGCGGCGCGCGACGGCCGCTCCGACTTCACCGATGATGCCGCGCTGGCGGAGTGGGCGGGATTGACGGTTGCGACATTTGAAGGTGATCCTGCCAACATGAAACTCACCACACCCGAGGACTTCGTGCGCGAGGAAGCGCGGCTCGCGAGCCAGCTCGGCGACATCAGGACCGGCACCGGCTACGACGTGCACGCCTTCGGCGAGGGCGATCATGTGATGATCTGCGGCGTTCGCGTGCCGCATGCGAAAGGCTTCCTGGCTCATTCCGACGGCGACGTCGGGCTGCATGCGCTGGTCGATGCGATCCTCGGCGCGCTCGCCGACGGCGATATCGGCTCGCACTTTCCGCCGAGCGACGCCAAATGGAAGGGCGCCTCCTCCGACCAGTTCCTGAAATATGCCGTCGAGCGCGTCACCGCGCGCGGCGGACGCATCGCCAATCTCGAGGTGACGATGATCTGCGAGCGGCCGAAGATCGGCCCGCTGCGCGACACCATGCGGGCGAAGATCGCTGAGATCTCCGGCGTCCATATCTCGCGCGTCGCCGTGAAGGCGACCACCAGCGAGCGGCTCGGCTTCACCGGCCGCGAGGAAGGCATCGCAGCCACCGCGAGCGCCACGATCCGCCTGCCGTGGGACGACAAAGGCTGGAGCGCATAATTATGGGCGGCAGCGACGCTCGTGCCCTCTCCCGCTCGCTGCTCGACCTGTGCCGGATGCGCAAGCTGACGATTGCGACCGCCGAATCCTGCACCGGCGGCCTCGTCGCCGGCGCGCTCACCGATATCCCCGGTTCGTCAGACGTGATCGACCGCGGCTTCGTCACCTATTCGAACGAGGCCAAGCGCGTGATGCTCGGCGTCAGGGCGGCAACGCTCGAGACGTTCGGCGCCGTCAGCAAGGAAACCGCGACCGCGATGGCGATCGGCGCGCTGGAGAAAGCCGGCGTCGACCTCGCGGTCTCCATCACCGGCATCGCAGGCCCAGGCGGCGCCACGCCGGGCAAACCGGTGGGCCTCGTGCACTTTGCGGTCGCCGCGCGCGACGGCCGCATCCTGCACCGCGAGCAGCGCTTCGGCGCGATCGGCCGCAGCGCGGTGCGCCAGCGCTCGGTGGTCGAGGCGCTGCGGATGCTGATGGAATTGGCGCGCCCGCCGCAGGCCGCCAAGCCGCGCCGCGAAGCCGTCAGCCGGCTGCGGCCCCGGGTGGCCCGCTCGCCGCGCAGTCACGCCGCCAAGCGCCGCCGCTCGCCGCGCGGCTGAGCCCCATTCAGGTCAGGTTCTTGCGGCGTTCGAGCTCCGCTGCGGTTGGCGTCTCGAATTCGAACGAACCGGTCTTCACTTCGCCATCCGGAACGTACCTGGCGTAGATGATGCCGGACGGCAGGACCTGCGATGACACCAGCTTCAGATTGCCTGGCTGGCCGCTGGAGCCGAACAGGCGCTTGCCCTTGCCGAGTATGAGCGGCGCGATGAACACATTGACCTCATCGACCAGGCCTTCGGCGAACAGCGTCTTGAGGAAGTCGCTCGAGCCTTGCGTGAGAAGATCCGGCCCATCGGACTGCTTCAGTTTTTTCAGCGCGGCGACCTCGTCGGCTCCCAACGTCTCGCTGTTCTGCCAGCTCAATTTACGGCCGGCATCGCGGGTAGCAACATATTTGGTGATGCGGTCGAACAGCGGGCCGATCGGATCGTTCTTGTCGACATAGGGCCAGTGCGCGGCGAAAATGTCGTAGGTCTTGCGTCCGAGCAGCAGGTCGAACGGATTGGCCAGCATCTGGCCGATTACCTCGCCGGTCTTCTCGTCGACCAGCGGAGCGAACCAGCCGCCGAAATTGAAGCCGCCGATCGGATCTTCCTCGGGGCCACCGGGCGACTGCATGACGCCATCAAGGCTGATGAATGCGCCGACAACAATCTTTCTCACTTCACACTCCCTGCATAGTTCGGATCGCGCTGGCCCAAGGACGAACTGGATCGGCAGAAGCAGACAAGGGGTGCAGAATTTTTTCGCGGTGTACTGCAGGCGAGGCAATGTGCAGGGCTGCGTTCGCTGCGACATCGCGCCTCAGGCGACGACGGACGTCGCGTGAATTGAATCCGCCAGTGGCGGCGGAAACGCCGGCGCTGTCATCGGCGGCCTTGCGGTCGGCGCGATCATCGGCGGTGCAATCGCCGCGAGCCAGGCCAAGGCCAACAACGCCGCCTATTGCTCCCAGCGCTTCCGCACTTACGATCCGGGGTCCGGCACCTACATCGCAGCCGGCGGTGTGCGCCGTCCCTGCCCGTAAGGCGGGCGTTCACTCTCAGTCATTGCGGGCCAACGGGTCACGCGCCCACGCGCCTGATGACAGGCTCCGCGAAGCAATTCATCTCGTCATGCGCCGAGACATGGATTGCTTCGTCGCCTGACTCCTCGCAATGACGTCGAGAGACCTATGAAGCGACCGGCTTGCCGTAGACCTGGTCCGCCCGCTTCTCGAAGGCGTGGGCAAACCGCCCAAAGGCCGCATCGAACATCGAGCCCATCAGCACCGCCAGCACCCGGCTCTTGAACTCGTAGTTCAGGAAGAAGCCGACATCGCAATCGGTGTCCGACTTCGGCTCGAAGGCCCAGCGGTTCTCGAGATTGCTGAAGGGGCCGCGCAGATATTCGACCAGGATCTTCAGATTGGGCCGGTCAAGCGTCACCTTGCTGGTGAAGGATTCCTTCACCAGCTTGAACGACACGGTCATGTCGGCGACCACGATTTCGGTGCCATCGTCCTTCGGCGTGCGCTGGCGGATCTTCAGGGCGTGGCACAGCGGCACGAATTCCGGATAGCGCTCGACGTCGGCGACCAGATCGAACATTTGCGGCGCGGTATGGTGTACCCGCCGCTTGCTTGAGAATCGCGGCATCAGTCGATACTCGCACGATTTTGCTCGAGCGCGAGGTCCGTCAGATAGTTGTCCGCTTGCTTCCTCTCGGTGAAGCAGACCAGCGATTGATCGGGGCGCAGGCCCGTGAAATAGCTCAGGAGCTTGGGCCTTTGCTGCTGCCGATAGGTCCAGACATAGCGCAGGAATTCGAGGTCGATCTTCTCGGGACATCCCTCGGCCATCTCGGGCCGCACCTGCCCATAGCTGCCGGAAATCCGCCTCAGGATTCCGAACATGCAGGCCGCCCGCGGCAGGTCGAACCAGATGACGGTGTCGGACAGTTCACGGCGCAGTTCGCCCGCGCCGCTCTTTGTGTAGTTGCCGTCCATGATCCAGCGCGGCTGCCGCGTCACCTCCGTCATCCGCTCACGAAACTCCTCGGTGTTGGACTCGACCCAACCCGGCTTCCAGAAGATCGCATCAATCGAGACGAACGGGATGCCGGTCATGGCAGACAGCCGCCGCGCAAATGTCGACTTGCCGGACCCCGACGATCCCATCACCAGAACGCGCTGCATCGAGGTCGATCCAAAGCTGGTCCAAAGCCCGATTGAAGCCTAGCGGCCGCGGGCCACGCGCGCCGCCTGCAGCTTGGCAAAATCCTCGCCGGCATGATGCGACGAGCGGGTCAGCGGGCTCGCCGACACCATCAGGAAGCCCTTGGTGTAGGCCACTCGCTCATAACCTGCGAATTCGTCCGGCGGTACGTAGCGCATCACGGCGTGATGCTTGCGGGTCGGCTGCAGATACTGCCCAATGGTCAGGAAGTCGACATCGGCCGAGCGCAGATCGTCCATCACCTGCAGCACCTCGTGCCGCTCCTCGCCGAGACCGACCATGATGCCCGATTTGGTGAAGATGGTCGGATCGATTTCCTTGACCCGCTGCAACAGCCGGATCGAATGGAAATAGCGCGCGCCGGGACGGACGGTCAGATAGCGCGACGGCACGGTCTCCAGATTGTGGTTGAACACGTCGGGCTTGGCCGCGACCACGCGCTCCAGCGCGCCATCCTTGCGCAGGAAATCCGGCGTCAGGATCTCGATCGTGGTCGACGGGCAGCGTGCGCGGATCGCGCGGATCGTCGCGGCAAAATGCTCGGCGCCGCCGTCGGCGAGATCATCGCGATCGACCGAGGTGATGACGACATGGGCGAGGCCAAGTTTGAACGTCGCCTCCGCAACGTGTTCCGGCTCGTTGGCCTCGAGCGCCGTGGGCATGCCGGTCTTGACGTTGCAGAACGCGCAGGCCCGCGTGCAGGTGTCGCCCATGATCATGAAGGTGGCGTGCTTCTTGTCCCAGCACTCGCCGATGTTCGGGCAGCCCGCTTCCTCGCAGACGGTGACGAGGCCGTTCTCCTTCACGATCCGGCGCGTATCGGCGTAGCCGCGCGTGTTCGGCGCGCGGACCCGAATCCAGTCCGGCTTCGGCGGCGAGACGGCGTCGGGCCGGTTCACCTTTTCAGGGTGACGCGGGCGCAACGGGGTCGTGGAAAGGGTGTCGACGATGGTGACCATATTTGCCTGCAAGTCGCGAGAGGACCTTAGCTAATCGGTGTTGGCGCGGCTCGCAACCCGGCCCTCTGCGACCCTAGCAGAGCGCCCAATATATTGGCAGTGTTTCGGTCTGTTCCGCCCCGATTCCCACCTCAAAATGGCTCAAAAACCTCGATCGACCGCACCACGCCTCGGCAAGAAGCTGACACGCGCGTTCTTTGACCGCAGCGTACATGAGGTCGCCCCCGACCTGATCGGCGCCACCTTGCTGGTCGACGGCGTCGGCGGCGTCATCGTCGAGGTCGAGGCCTATCATCAGACCGAGCCTGCGGCGCATTCGTTCAACGGGCCGACGCCGCGCAACCAGGTGATGTTCGGTCCGCCCGGTTTTTCGTATGTCTATCGCTCTTATGGCATCCATTGGTGCGTCAATTTCGTTTGCGAGGCGCCGGGCTCGGCCGCCGCCGTGCTGATCCGCGCGCTGGAGCCCACCCACGGCCTGGCCGCGATGCGCCGGCGGCGCGGGCTTGGAGACGAACGGGCGCTGTGCTCGGGGCCTGGCAAGCTCTGCGAGGCGCTCGGCATCACGATCGCGCAGAGCGAATTGCCGCTCAACCGACCGCCCTATGCGCTCCACGCGCGAACCGAGACCCCTGACATCGTCACCGGCATCAGAATCGGCATCACCAAAGCCGTGGAATTGCCCTGGCGCTACGGCGTGAAGGGATCGAAATTCCTCAGCAAGCGGTTTTGAGAGTCACACCGCGTGATGACAGACGGCCTCGATCCGGTTGCCGTCGGGATCGCGCAGGAACGCCGCATAGTAGGATTTGTGATAGTCGCGCAGGCCCGGCGCGCCGTCGTCAGTGCCGCCGGCGGCGATGCCGGCGTCCCAGAAGGCGTCGACCTGGGTGCGCCATTTCGCCTTGAAGCACCAGTGCCGGCCGACCGCCTCGTCCGGCCTCGGACCCTTGCGGATCGAAAGATAAATGCGGTCCGGATAGGCCGGCCGGGCCCGCTCGCCATAACCGAGCCAGTCGTCGCGGCGGCCGACTTTGACCACCTCGAGCGTCTTCATGATCGCGTCGTAGAAGCGCTCGGCGGCGGCGATGTCTGAGACCGTGATCGAGACGTGATCCAGCATCGCCTGCGCCCTGTCCCTACGACGCTTGCTTCAACCGATCGAGTGCTTCGACGATCCTGGCCTTGCGCTCCAGCGCTGCCTCGCGCTTTTCCTTCTCTTCCTCGACGAGCTCTTCCGGCGCGTTGGCCACGAACTTCTCGTTGGAGAGCTTGGCGTCGACCCGCTTGATGTCGGCGTCGGCCTTGCCGAGCTCCTTCTCCAGTCGCGCCCGCTCCGCGGCGAAATCGATCACGCCCTTCAGCGGCAGCGCGACCACCTCGCCGCGCACGAGGAGCTGCATCGCTCCTTCCGGCGACCGATCGGCGAAGGTGATCTCGGACAGCCGTGCGAGGCGCTTGATGGTGTCGTTCCAGCGCTGCGCGCGATCCTTCGTCTCGCTCGAGGCGCCAGCGATCACCAGCGGCGTCAGCGTCGACGGCGGGATGTTCATTTCGGCCTTCACCGAGCGCATCGCGGTGACGAGGTCGACCACCCAGCCGATCTCGGCTTCGGCCGCCGGATCGCTGAAATCGTCTTCGTCAGGTGCGACGATGATCGGCGGAAGGATCTCGCCGTTCGGCCCGGCCATCGCCATCGACGCCAGCTGCTCGGCGGTCAGCGCCACAGCCTTGCGCGGCCATGGCGCGAGCACCAGCAAGCCGTCGCGCTTGGCGGTGACTGCCCACAGCTCCTCCGAGATGAAGGGCATGAACGGATGCAGCAGCTTGAGGATCTCGTCGCGCGTCCAGGCCACCATGGCGCGGGTCTCGGCTTTAGCCGCGCCCTCCTCGCCCATCAGCACCGGTTTGGCCAGTTCGAGATACCAGTCGCAGAACACGTTCCAGACGAAGCGATAGATCGTGCCGGCGGCATCGTTGAAGCGATGGCTCTCGATCGCCTCGGTCACCTCGCGGGTGACGCGTGAGGTCTCGTGCGCGATCCAGCGGTTCAGCGTCTCCTTGGCGCCCTTGGGGTCGAACCCATCAGGCTTGACGCATTCGTTCATCTCGGCGAAGCGGCAGGCGTTCCAGAACTTGGTCGCGAAGTTGCGGTTGGTCTCGACCAGATGCGGCGACAGGCGGATATCGTGGCCCTGCGCCGCCTCGCGGGTCAGCGCAAAGCGCAACGCGTCGGCGCCGTATTCGTCGATCACGCCGAGCGGGTCGATGACGTTGCCCTTCGACTTCGACATCTTCGCGCCCTTCTCGTCGCGAACGAGACGGTGGATGTAGACGGTCGAGAACGGCGCCTGCTTCATGAAATGCAGGCCCATCATCATCATCCGGGCGACCCAGAAGAAAATGATGTCGAAGCCCGTGACCAGCGTGTTGGTCGGGTAGTAGCGCGCAACCTCGGGCGTATCATCCGGCCAGCCCAAGGTCGAGAACGGCCACAGCGCCGAGGAGAACCAGGTGTCGAGCACGTCCTCATCGCGCGTGATGAAGCCCTCGCGCTTGGCGGGATCGGTGGCCATCTCGTGGCCCTGCTGCGGCGTGATGACCTCCTGCTCGACGTAATAGCCAAGCGCATTGCCGACCGCCTCTTCCTCGGTCTCGGCGACGAACACCTTGCCGTCGGGCCCGTACCAGGCGGGAATCTGATGGCCCCACCAGAGCTGGCGCGAGATGCACCAGGGCTGGATGTTCTCCATCCATTCGAAATAGGTCTTTTCCCAGTTCTTCGGCACGAATGTCGTGTCGCCCGAACGCACCGCCGCCATCGCAGGCGCGGCAAGCGTCTTGGCGTCGACATACCACTGGTCGGTCAGATACGGCTCGATGACGGCGCCGGAGCGGTCGCCATGCGGCACCATATGGATGTTCGGCTCGATCTTCTCGAGGAAGCCGAACTCCTCCAGCCGCGCCACGATCTTCTTGCGTGCGGCGAAGCGCTCGATCTGGTGGAACTCGGCAGCGAATTCGCTGGCGCCTTCGGGCAGGCCGCGCAGATAGTCCTCGTTGTCGACCAGGTCGAGGCAGCCCTCCTGGTCGAGCACGCTGATCTGCGGCAGGCCGTGACGCTTGCCGATCTCGAAGTCGTTGAAGTCGTGCGCCGGTGTCACCTTGACGGCGCCCGAGCCCTTCTCCGGATCGGAATAGTCGTCGGCGACGATCGGGATCCTGCGGCCGACCAGGGGCAGGATAACGTGCTGGCCGACGAGGTCGGTGTAGCGTTCGTCGTCCGGATGCACCGCGACCGCGGTGTCGCCGAGCATGGTCTCGGGACGCGTGGTCGCGACCACGAGGAACGATCTGGGATCATCGGGGCTGAAGCTGCGGCCCTCGATCGGGTAGCGCAGGTACCACAGGCTGCCCTTGACCTCGACCTGCTGCACCTCGAGATCGGAGATCGCGGTCAGCAGCTTCGGGTCCCAATTGACCAGCCGCTTGTCCTTGTAGATCAGCCCGTCGCGGTGCAGCTCGACGAACACCTTGGTCACGGCACGGACCATCTGGTCGTCGGGAGCGCCCCGATCACCCATGGTGAAGCGCTCGCGCGACCAGTCGCAGGACGCGCCGAGCCGCTTCAGCTGGTTGACGATGGTGCCGCCGCTCTCGGCCTTCCACTGCCAGACCCGCTCGAGGAATTTGGCGCGGCCCATGTCGCGCCGGCCCGGCTCCTGCCGCTCCATCAGCTGCCGCTCGACCACCATCTGGGTGGCGATGCCGGCATGGTCGGTGCCGGGCTGCCAGAGCACGTCGCGGCCGCGCATCCGCTCGAACCGGCATAGGATGTCCTGCAGCGTATTATTGAGCGCGTGGCCCATATGCAGCGACCCCGTCACGTTCGGCGGCGGGATCACGATGGTGAAGGGTGCGGCGTCCTTGCGCTCGGGCCGGCCGGCCTTGAACGCACCGTTCTCCTCCCAGATGCGGGACATCCGGCTCTCGATATCGGCGGGCTGGTAATTTTTCTCGATCATGACAATGCGATTTGGACCATGGAAACGGCTAGAAAGCCGCCTGGAGGCACCGAGTCAACCGGACCGGTGCGCCGAAACGGCAATTGAAGCATGTTGGGGTGGCTGAAAGAGGGCTTCTCGCCCCACTCCCGGGCCTAGCGGCCGCGCGAGACCCGCTCGATCTCGGCCTTGACGATGCGCTCGACCAGACCCGGCAGATTGTCGTCTAGCCAGTTCTTGAGCATCGGCCGGAGCATCTCCTTGACCAGATCTTCGAGCGTCCGTGCATTGTTGCTGAGCACGGTGTTGGCCAGCGAGTTGAAGGCGGATTCGACCGCCCGCATCGTCGTCCCCGAGATGATCGGCGGAACCGGCGCAGTCTCGATTGGCGGCGGCTCGTAGGCCGGCTGGCGGTTCAGGGCCTTGGCGGCGATCGATTCCGTGAACTCGACATCGTCCTGAGGCTCGACCTTGCGGAACGACGGTGCGGCGGCCGGGGCTGGCGCCGGGTCCGGCAGGGCCATGTCATCGGTGAGCTCGAACACGTCGCCATCCGGCTGCGGCGGCCGGATCTCGGACGCCGGCGTGGCCTCGTCGAGGCTGGCCAGCAGGGAGTCGATATCGTCCTGGTTGTTGCTTGCGGCCGGGGCCGGAGGCGGTGCCGGCGGCTTCGGTGCAGGCGCGGCCGCGGCCTTCGCGGCCGGCGCTGGTGGTGGGCTCGGCGCGGCAGCCTTGGCAGAGGCAGCCTTGTCAGAGGCAGCCTTGGCAGGTGCTGGCGGCGGATCGGCCTTCGGCGGCGGCGCAGCCGCTATCGCGGGTTTCTCGGCGGCGGTGGGCTTCGCCTCATCATCGGCAATGATGCGACGGATCGACGCCAGAATCTCCTCCATCGAGGGCTCTTGGACCTTCGCAGGTTGCGTCATCGCCGACTCCACATCGAAACCATTTTACACCAAGCCCGAAAGGATTCGCCGGTTCCGATGATGCGGGCGGAGAATTTTCATCTCTCGCGTCCGACTTGTCCCCAGATCAACCTCACCCAACGCGTCGCGCGGGCTCGTGTCCCCCAAGACAGCTGAGATCAAGACGACCCGCTTCGCATCAGGCAATGCCAACGGCCTCGTCGCGAATCGCTTTGCTGCCCGACAAAACGGTATGTCAGGCCAATAATCGATTGCAAGCAAACGGGCCCGTCTGAGGTTCTGATGAACTCAGAACCTTAGACTAGGCCCGGCAAGCGACGTTGATGTGGCGGTTAGCGGCCGTCAGGCGTGCGCACGCCGGCCCAGCTGTCACGAACCTGCTGGTAGTGCACGCTCGGATCATAGACGTTGGTCTTCAGGCCCAGCACTTGCGGCGAGAGCCGGCCAATCGCGTTGAGCACGCTGTAGGAGGCGACGACGCGGTCGTGCTGGGCGGTGACCAGCGCGTTGCGGGCATTGACCAGCGCCTGCTGCGCGTTCAGCACGTCGAGCGTGGTGCGCTGGCCGGCCTTGGCCTCTTCGCGCACGCCGTTCAGCGCGATTTCGGATGCCGTGACCTGCGCCTGCGCGGACGCCACCTGGGCCTTGCCGGCAACCAGCTGGCCCCATGCCGTGACCGCGTTGGCACGGGACTGATCGCGGGTCTGCTCCAGCACCAGACGCTGCTGCGCCAGCGATTCCTTGGACTGCCGGATCAGCGAGTATTCAGCGCCGCCCTGATAGAGCGGCACCGACACCTGAACCTGCGCCGCCGCGTTGAAGAGGCGGTTCACCGACAATTGCGATTGGTAACCTTCGCTCACCGTCGCCTGCAACCCGACCGTCGGAAGCAGCGCGCCCTCGGCAACCTTCTGCTGCAGGAAATTGATGTCGACGCCGAACATCGCAGCTGTGACGTTCGGGTTCTGGGTCAGGCTGAGGTCGACGACGCCGGCGAGCGTCGCCGGCAGGAAACGATCGACCGGCGAGCCCGGTGCAAGATTTTGCGGCTCGTTGCCGATGATGCGGCGGAAGTTCGATCGCGTCGTCGTCAGGTTCGATTCGGCCGTCAGCTGCTGGGTCTTGCCGGCGGCGAGTTGGGCCTCGGATTGCGCGACGTCGGTCCGCGTCACTTCGCCGACATTGAAGCGATCCTGGGTCTGCTTCAGCGTCTGCTCGAGCACGCGGGTGTTGCTGCGCTGGACCTCGACGATCGCGGAGTCGCGGAGATAGTCCATGTAGATCGTGGCCGCGTTCAGGATCACGGTCTGCTCGAGCACGCGCAACCCTTCGCGCGCCGAGGACACCTGGCTCTCCGCCGCGCGCACCTTGGACGCGGTCTGCGCGTTGAACAACGACTGGTTTACCGTCAGCGCCGTGCTGGCCGGATTTTGCTGGCCGCTGATCGCAGTCTTGCTGCCCGTCAACTGCTCGTCGCTGTATTGATACCCACCACCGATCGTCAGCGAGGCCTTCGGGCGATAACCCGAGAGTGCCTGCGGGATATTTTCGTCGGTCGCACGCACCTGCGCACGCTGCGCGTTGAGCTGGGGATTGTTCTGGTAGGCACGCACCAGCGCAGCCTCGATCGTGTCGGCCAAAGCGGGCGACGGGCCCATCTTAGCCATCAGAAGGACCGCAACAGCAGCCGTGGTGACAACCTTCACCCTAAGCATCCCCTGTCTTCCATTCATTTTGTACTCGCCGGCCGATGCACCCATACGGACATGGGCCAAGCGTCGCTTCACACGAAGTGAGTCCCGCCTCACCTTAGTCCGCAGCTAGGGGCAACGGAACCACCCCGCAATGGAACGCGGTCGAAACTCTTCACGTGGGGCAAACGGGCCACACTTCTGATTCAGAATGGGTATCAGCCCGTGGCGGCGGGATGGCGCTCAGAAGACGAACGCAGGGAGCCGCTCGAGCCCCGGCAGGACGGGGGCCGTGGCGTCGAAAAGCTCGCGATGCCCGAAATCACCGTGGGAACGAGTGACGAGGTTGGCGCGCGGCGGCTGCTCCAGGGCGAAGACGCCGACCAGCCGGCCGCCATCCTTGAGCTGGCCGAACAGCCCGGCCGGGATGACCTCGGTGGCGCCATTGAGGACGATGACGTCGAACGGTGCTGCCGCCGCGTCGCCGTCGGCCGCGGGCGCGGCTTTGACGGACACATTCTGGATGCCGAGCGCGGCCAGCGCGGCGGTTGCCTTGGCGGCTAGCGCCGGATCGCTTTCGGTCGCACTCACCTGCCCCACGAAGCGCGCCAGCACCGCGGCGGCATATCCGGTGGCGCAGCCGACGACCAGCACGCGATCGGTGCTCTCGATCTCGGCCGCTTGCAGCATCTTGGCGAGTAGCGCGGGCTGGATCAGGCAGCGCTTGGCCGCGCCGCCCTCGGCGACGTCGAGATCGAGATCCAGATAGGCCAGCGCCTGCTTGCCGGCCGGCACGAAGGCCTCGCGCGGCACCGTCAGCATGGCATCGAGGATGCGCTCATCGGTGACGTCGCTCGGACGCACCTGACCATCGACCATGAACTGGCGTGCGGTCGAAAAACCGGACATTGGCGGGACCCTGCAAGTCGCGCGGCGTTGCCGCTGTAGGAGCTAGAACCGGGCCATCTTTTGGAGCAAGCTCCGGCAAAACGCAACACGCCGCTGACGCGCACAAGCGCGCCGCGGGGCGCCCCGAGCGGGCCAGCCTATTCGATCGTGACGGCGAGCCGGCCGATCAATCGGGCCACTTCGTCCAGATGCTCGGAATCGTGCTCCTCGACGGCCTTTGCCAGCCGGCGCACGCATTCGTCGTCGCTGATCGCGGGGACATCGCTCGGAACGAGCGTCGGCTGGGGCATCGACAGGTCGATCAGGTTCACGGACATGCAGATTCACCTCTCAAAACCCGGCAGGGCAGAGGTTTGAAAGCGATTAAGTCGATTTGGCGACTAATTATCCCTATCGGCCGCAGGCCACGGGCTTGTGATCTGAAGATTTTGGGTCTGTCGATGGGGCCATAACTGGCTCCCCGGCCTGGATTCGAACCAGGGACCATTCGATTAACAGTCGAATGCTCTACCGCTGAGCTACCGAGGAATAGGCGAAACATATGTTCGCGCGGGCAGCGTATAACAAAGCCTTCCGGCGTTGCAAAGAACCAAATGACGCCCGGTCGCAACTTTCACAACCTCCGGAAAGCCGCTGCGGTGCAATGGTTTACCGGAGCTAAAGCGACAGTTCGGAGGGCGACCCGCCTCTCCTGCCCGACAGGCCGCCGCACACCTGACGGGGCGACGACGTCGTGATTCTGCCGAGAATGCGAAATGCGCGCATTGCTGTCGCGAGGCGACGGCTGCGACAAGCAGCATAAGGGCCCGGCGCACGCTGACGCCACGCGAGACGGACGTGGTGTGATGAGGAGCCCCATCACGGCCGCCGGCACACCAGATCGATCTCGATCAGTGCATCATAGGCAAGCCCGGTGACACCGACGCAGGTCCGCGCCGGCAGGCGATCTGGTGGGAAGAAGGCCCGGTAGGCCTCGTTCATCGCAGCATAGTCCTGCTTGAAGCGCGTCAGGTAGATTCGCGACATCACGATGTGCTCGAAGCCGAGGCCGAGGCCTTCGAGCACGACGCGCAGATTCTCCATCACGGCCCGGGTCTGCGCGACAATGCCATTGGGCAGCACGCCGGGCGCGGAGGGCGTGTCCGGCATTTGACCGGTGACGAAGACGAATCCGTCCGTCTCCACGGCATGGCTGAATGGCGCGACCGGTCTTGGTCCACCCGCAATCATATGGAATTTCACTGTCGATCTCCGCTTTGCGCGATCGGCCGTCGCTGAACAGCCGTTCGCTCACAGAATAGCGCGGACCGTACAGAAAATTGGATCAACCGGGCCATTGGGCATTCGTGATGCAAGCCAATCCCCGAGAAAGCCATCACTGCTCGAACACCGCCGCGCAAGCGGGGCTCAGGCTCGCCCGGTTCCGCCGCAGGCAGGCGGTGATGGCGCGGACGTTGGGAATTTCGCCTGCGCACAGCCGATAGACGTCAGGCGTGCACGCCCTGCGCTGCTCCGGCGTGCCCGGCTCGGCGCGGGCCGCGGCGCCTGCGAACGATGTGACCAGAAGGCCAAGCAGGAATGCACGTGGGGCGCGACGTTTGATCGCCGACGACGGAGCGAAGCTTGCCTTCATGTTCACGTCTCCCTAAAATCGTTGCGATGCCGGCCGGTCGCGGGCATCGTTTGGGACTACGCGAACAGTTTTTCCTAGAATGTGATTTCTCTCACACGAAGTCCGGGCGACCGGACCTAAGTTCCAGGTGGGGTCACCAGCAATTCATTAACCGGACCGGTCCGCCGGCGTTCTTTAGCTAAAATTCGAACGATCGGCTCAATCCAGATACAAGACAGTTTTGCGACCATGGCGCTCTCGAACCCCCGGAGAGCGCGATGAGTGAAGTCGAATTTGATTTGTTGTTGGACGCCGTGCGAACGGCCGTCGCGCCAATTTCCGAGGAGGTTTTTTTGCCCCCGTCGCAATCGCAACACCAGTCCGCTCGGCCCCGCATCCAGCCGCCGTCGCGCGCCGCAAACGACAACCATGCGCCCTGGCCGCTGATCCCGTTTCCTGAGGGCTGGTACGCCGCGAGCTAACGCGGATTCTCATCTCTCGACCGCAAGTCATTGATGAGATGGATGGAGGCCACGACCGGAATTGAACCGGTGTACACGGTTTTGCAGACCGTTGCGTCACCACTCCGCCACGTGGCCCCTTGAGCCGCACTCATATACGGCCTCTTTCCGATAGGCAACCAAGCCGGACGGTTAACGGCGGCGCCGGCGGTAATCCTTCTTCTTCGGCTTTGGCGCCAATTCGGGCATATTTGCCTGCACTTCGCGAAATCTGGCCAGCATCCGCTCAAAACTGCCGATTAACGTTTCGGCAATATCCGGCCGCTTCTCCAGTCCGGCCAGCAACAGCGCCGCGGCCTCGATGGTCGACAGGCCGTCGCGCCGCGGTTCCCGGCGCAGCTTGCCGTAGCGGGAGGGCTGTTTCGGCCCAAGAATCACCCGCTGGCATTTCAGCATCCAGGCATTGCGCCACCACAGCGCCTTGGCCTGGCTCCAGGTGCCGTCCAGCAGCACGATGCCCTCGATCTGGCTGAGGATGCCGCGCTGGTGTGGCTCCAGCTCCCCCTTGCGGTTGATCGCAGCGATCTCGGCATCGGTATCGAGGTCCTCGACCTTGGCCGAACCGAGATAGAGCACGGCCCAGCGCGACGGGTCGGCCACCGGCCGCCCGAGCGCCTTGGCAAGGCTCGGCCAGGACAGCCCGATCCGCACCACCGCGTTCTTGAAATGCCGCGCCGTCAGCCGCGCGGTGCCGAGCGCCCTGTCCTGCTCCTGCGGATGTAGCAGAATCAGGAGCTGGATGCGGCTTTCGATCGGCGTGACGCTGTCGCAGATGCAAAGCGGCAGCGGCTTGCCGCAATGCGGGCATTCCGCGATCTCAGTGGCCGCGGCGTGGGTCTCGGGTTCGGTCGGGTCGGACATCCGCCCGCTATACGCGCTCCCGATCGCGCAATTCAACCTATTCCGCCGGTACGGGCGCGGCCGAGGGTGCGGAACGCCGGCGCAGCCGGTCGATCAACAGATAGATCACCGGCGTCGTGTAGAGCGTCAAGATCTGTGAGACGAACAGGCCGCCGATGATGGTGATGCCGAGCGGCCGGCGCAACTCGGTGCCCGGCCCGGTTGCGATCACCAGTGGAATGCCGGCGAACAGCGCCGCCATCGTCGTCATCAGGATCGGGCGGAAGCGGGCGCGGCAGGCCTCGAAGATCGCGTCGCGCGACGACAGGCCCTGATGGCGCTCGGCGTCCAGCGCGAAGTCGACCATCATGATGCCGTTCTTCTTGACGATGCCGATCAACAGGATGATGCCGACGAAGGCGATCACCGTCAGCGGCGTGTTGGTGACCTGCAGCGCCAGCAAGGCACCGAGCCCGGCCGACGGCAAGGTCGAGATGATGGTGATCGGATGCGCGAGGCTCTCATAGAGCACGCCGAGCACGATATACATCGCAACCAGCGCGCCGAGGATCAAGAGCGGCTGGCGGCCGGTGGTCTTCCGGAAGTCTCCGGCATTGCCGTCGAAGCTGCCGCGAATGCCCTCCGGCATGTGCAGCTCACCGACCGCCTGCTGGATGTTCGTGGTCGCGACCTCCAGCGGCACGTCGGGCAACAGGTTGAACGACACGGTGGTCGAAGGGAACGCCTGCGAATGGAACACCGCGAGCGGCGCCAATCCCCGCTGAAAGTGCACGAGCACTGACAGCGGCACCTGCACGTCGTTGGCGCCGGCGACGTAGATGCGTTCCAGGTTCGAGGGGTCGTTCTGGAATTTCGGATCGATCTCGAGCACCACCATGTACTGGTTGCGCTGGGTGTAGATGATCGAGATCTGCCGCTGCGAGAACGCGTTGTTGAGTGCATTGTCGATGTCCTGCACGCGGACGCCGAGGCTGGAGGCGGTCTTGCGGTCGATCACGAGATTGAGCTGCAATCCGCCCGGGTCGCGGTCGGCGGAAATGTCGGTGATGCCCTCCACCGTCTCCATCCGCTTGGAGACGATCGGCGCCCATTTCTGCAACAGCTCGAGGTCGGTCGAGGACAGCGTGAACTGGTAGTTGGAATCGCTCTGCCGGCCGCCGACGCGGACGTCCTGCGCCGCGAACATGAACAGGCGGATACCCGGCACCATGAACAAATTGCGGCGCAGCCGGTCGATCACCTGCTCGGTCGACAGGCCGTCGCGCTGCTCCGGCGGCTTGAGGCTGATGAACATGGTCCCGCGGTTCGAGGTGCCGCCGCCGACCGACGAGCCGATGCCGGCAACCGCCGGATCGGCCATCACGATATCGGCGAGCCGCTGCTGCAGGCCGAGCATGGCCTGGAACGAGATATCGGGCGAGGCGCGGGTCGCGCCGATCACGAAGCCGCTGTCGTCGGTCGGGAAATACGCCTTTGGCGTCTTGATGTAGAGCGTCACCGTCAGGCCGATGGTGGCGAAGAACACCAGCATCGTCAGCCAGGGATAGAAGAGCACGGCGCGCAGCGTCCAGGCGTAGAACGTCACGACCCGCGACAGCGCGCCCTCGATGACGCGATCGTACCAGGTGGCGTGGTCCGAGGTCGCTTCCTTGATGTAATGCGCGCAGATCATCGGGGTGACCGTCAGCGACACCACGGTGGAGACCACGATCGCGAAGGTCAGGGTCAGCGAGAATTCGCGCAGCAGCCGGCCGACCACCCCGTCCATGAAGATCAGCGGCACGAACGCCGCGACCAGCGACAGCGAGATCGACAGCACCGTGAAGCCGATTTGCCGCGCACCCTCGAGCGCCGCCGGATACGGCGCCATGCCCTGCTCGAGATTGCGGTACATGTTCTCGATCATCACGATGGCGTCGTCGACCACGAAGCCGACCGAGATCGCGAGCGCCATCAGCGACAGATTGTCGATCGAGAAGCCGGCGAGCCACATCCCGGCGCAGGTGCCGGCCAGCGCCAAGGGCACCGAGACGCCGGCGGCGATGGTCGGCACCAGACGACGCAGGAACACGAACACCACGATCATCACCAGCACCACGGTCGCCACCAGCGTGAGCTGCATGTCGAGCACGCTGGCGCGGATCGTGCCGGTGCGGTCGACCAGGGTCGATATCTCGACGCCGGCTGGAATCCACTGCTTCAGCTCGGGGATCAGCGCGCGGACCCGGTCAACCGTATCGATGACGTTGGCGTCGCCCTGCTTGGTGATCTGGATCAGCACCGCGGGCTGCTTGTTGAACCAGGCGATGGAGCGGGCGTTGCGGACGGAATCCTCGACTTCGGCGACGTCGGCCAGCCGCACGAAATTGCCGTTCGAGCTCTTGATCAGGATGTCGCGGAACTCGGCCGCGGTGCGCATCTGCCTGTTGATCGACAGCGTTTCGCTTTGCCTGTCGCCGTTGAAGATGCCGACCGGACCGAGCGGATTGGCATTGACGATCGCGGTGCGGACGTCGTCGGTCGCGATCCCGGCATTGGCCAGCGCCACCGGATTGAGCGCGATGCGCACCGCCGGCTGGTCGGCGCCGCTGACGATGACCTCACCCACCCCCGGCACCTGCGAGATGCGCTGCGCCAGCACGGTGTCGGCGACGTCGTACATCGCGCTGGTCGAGATGGTCGGTGAGGTCAGCGCCAGCACGAAGACGGGCGCCGCGGCTGGATTGGCCTTGCGGAATTTCGGCAGCGACGGCAGGTCGCTCGGCAGGTCGGCGAGCGAGGCGTTGATCGCGGCCTGCACGTCGCGCGCGGCGCGGTCGATGTCACGGCCGATCGAGAACTGGACCTGGATCGAGGTCGAGCCGAGCGAGCTCGTCGAGGTGATCTGGTCGATGCCGGCGATCTCGCCGAGCTTGCGCTCGAGCGGCGCCGCAACCGTCGCGGCCATCACCGACGGGTCGGCGCCGGGCCGGCCCGCCGACACCCGGATCATCGGAAAGTCGACATTGGGCACTGAAGAGACCGGCAGGAATTCGTAGGCGACGATCCCGGTCAGGAACAGCCCGATCGCAAGCAGCGTGGTGCCCACCGGCCTGCGGATGAAGGGCTCCGAGATCGAGATCATTGCATCCCCTCGGTCGCGCCGGCGACCGGCGGGCCCTGGGGACCTGGCTCCGGCATCGCGGTCTCGATCCGCCGGTTCAGCCGATCCAGCGCCAGATAGATCACCGGCGTGGTGTAGAGGGTCAGCAACTGGCTGAGCAAAAGGCCGCCGATGATGGAGATGCCGAGCGGAAAGCGCAGCTCGGCGCCGGTGCCGCGCTCGATCGCGAGCGGCAGCGCGCCGAACAGCGCCGCCAGCGTCGTCATCATGATCGGGCGGAAGCGCAGCAGGCAGGCCTGCACGATCGCGTCATAGGACGACATCCCCTGATGCCGCTCGGCCTCCAGCGCGAAGTCGATCATCATGATCGCGTTCTTCTTGACGATGCCCATCAGGAGGATGATGCCGATCAGGCCGATCACCGACAGGTCCTGCCCGCACAGCATCAAGGCGAGGATGGCGCCGACGCCGGCCGAGGGCAGCGTCGAGAGAATGGTGATCGGATGGATGTAGCTCTCGTAGAGCACGCCCAGCACGATATAGATCGTGATGATCGCAGCGAGGATCAGCCAGGGCTGTCCCGCCAGCGATTTGGCGAATTCCGCGGCGTCGCCGGAATAGATGCCGACGATGCTGCCCGGCATCTCGATCCGGGTCTCGATCGCCTTCAACGCCTCGACGGCATCGCCGAGCGCCTCTCCGGCGGCGAGGTTGAAGCTGAGCGAGACCGAGGGGAATTGCGCCTGATGCGAGATCGCAAGCGGCGCCGTGGTCCGGATCAGCGTCGCCACCGCCGACAACGGCACCTGCGCACCGGCAGCACCGGGCAAATAGAGCTTGTCGAGGATCGACGGGTCGCGCTGGTACACCGGCAGCGCCTCCAGCACCACGCGGTACTGGTTGGCCTGGCCATAGATCGTCGAGATCTGCCGCTGCGCGAAGGCGTCGTTCAGCGTATCGGTCACGCCCTGCAGACTGACCCCGAGCTGGCCGGCGCGCTGGCGGTCGATGTTGAGATCAGCGCGCAGGCCGCCCTCCTGCGCTTCCGACGACACGTCACGGAAGATCGGATCGCGGCGCATCTCGGCAACCAGCTTTCGCGCCCATTGCGACACTTCGGCAGCGTCGGTTCCGGTCAGCGTGTACTGGTATTGCGAGCGGCTCGACTGGGTCGAGATCTGCACATCCTGCACCGGCTGGAAATAGACCGTCATGCCGGGGATCGACGCCACCTTCTGCTTCAGCCGCGCAACCACCGTCGCGATGTCGTCGCGCCGCCGGTCGCGCGGCTTGAGCGTCATCACCAGGCGGCCGACATTGGTGGTCGGGTTGACCGAGCCCGCGCCGATCACCGAGACGACGCCGACCACATCGGGATCGGCCTTGATCAGGTCGGAAGCCGCGGCCTGCCGCCGCTGCATCTCCGCAAACGAGACGTCGGGGCCGGCCTCGGTCACCGCCGTGACCGACGAGGTGTCCTGCAACGGCAGAAAGCCCTTCGGCGCGACCACATACATGACCAGCGTTAGCGCGAGCGTCGCGAACGTCACCAGGAGCGTCGCGCGCTGGCGCCGCAACACCCAAAGCAGCGTGCGGTGGTAGAACGCCACCATGCGGTCGATGAAGCGGCTGACGGCAGCGAGCCCCGGGACTGCGATCTCCTCGTGGATGTTCTTGAGCAGCCGCGAGCACATCATCGGCGTCAGGGTCAGCGAGACCACCGCCGAGGTGACGACCGCAATCGTCAGCGTCAGGGCGAATTCGCGGAACATGCGGCCGACCAGGCCGGACATGAACAGCAGCGGGATGAACACGGCGATCAGCGACACCGTCAGCGAGATCACGGTGAAACCGATCTCGCTGGCGCCCTTCAGCGACGCCTCCATCACCGTTTCGCCCTGCTCCATGTGGCGGACGATGTTCTCGATCATGACGATGGCGTCGTCGACCACGAAGCCGGTCCCGATGGTGAGCGCCATCAGCGACAGATTGTCGAGGCTGAAGCCGGCGAAATACATGATGCCGAAGCTCGTGATCAGCGACAGCGGCAGCGCCACGCCCGCGATCAGGGTGGCGCGCAGCGAGCGCAGGAACAGCAGCACCACGAGCGTCACCAGCACGACGCTCAGGATCAGCGTGAACTGCACGTCGTGGACCGAGGCGCGGATCGTCACGGTGCGATCGGCGACCACGGTCAGCTTGACGCCGGCCGGCACCGATCGCTGCAACCGCGGGATCTCGGCCTGGATCTGGCGGACCACCTCGATCACATTGGCGCCGGGCTGACGCTGGATGTCGATGACGACGGCCGGGGTTCCGTTGTACCAGCCGCCGGTGCGCTCGTTCTCCAGCCCGTCGATGATCTCTGCGACGTCGCCGATCGTCACCGGCGAGCCGTTGCGATAGGCGATGATCACAGGCTTGTAGGCGTCGGCCGCGGCGATCTGGTCGTTGGCCGCAATGGTGTAGGACTGCTGGGCGCCGTCGAGCGAGCCTTTCGGTCCCGAGACGTTGGCACCCGCAATTGCGCTGCGCAGATCCTCCATCGCGATGCCATAGGCGGCGAGCCGCGCCAGGTCGGCCTGCACCCGCACCGCAGGCTTCAGGCCGCCGAGGATCGAGACCCGGCCGACGCCGGAGATCTGACTGAGCCGCTGGCCGAGGATGGTGTCGGCGAGATCGCTCATCGCCCGCAGCGAGATGGTGTCCGAGGTCAGCGCCAGCGTCATGACCGGCGCGTCCGCCGGGTTCACCTTGGCGTAGACAGGCGGATACGGCAGCGTCTTCGGCAAAATGCCGGCGGCGGCGTTGATCGCGGCCTGGACGTCCTGGGTGGCGCCGTCGATGTCGCGGTTGAGGTCAAATTGCAGCGATATCTGGCTGACGCCGAACGAACTCGTCGAGTTCATCGACGACAGCGCCGGGATCTGGCCGAGCTGGCGCTCCAACGGCGCCGTGATCAGCGAGGCGATCACGTCCGGGCTCGCGCCGGGGAGTTGCGTCGTCACCTCGACGGTCGGGAAATCGACCTGCGGCAATGCCGAGACCGGCAATGCCCAGTAGCCGAGCGCGCCGCCGATCAATAGCGCGATCCCGAGCAGCGAGGTCGCGATCGGCCGGCGGATGAACGGTTCGGAGACGCTCATGGCTGCGACTTTGTCGCGCCGCCCGATTGCTCAGCCGTTGCCGGTGGCGCTGGCGCCGGCCCGGTCTGCCCCTTCTCATCCCCCTCGCCGCGCCCACGCCGGCCGCGATGCTCGCCGTGATTCTCGCCGTTCTTGCCCTGATGGCCGCCACCCTGGCCGCGCGCCTCGCTCTGACCGTTGCCGGACTGGCCGCCACCACGCCTGCCATCCGGATAGCGGCTGCGCTTGCGCGGCGCGAGGTCGGCGGTCGGGGCCTGGTCGTCCTTGCCGACGACGACCTTGGAGCCGTCGGCGAGATTGGCGAAACCCGTCGTCACCACCCGATCGGATGTCGTGAGGCCGCTCGCGATGACGGCGTCGTGCTCGTTCTGCAGGGTGACGCTCACCGGCCTGGCGGTGACGACGTCGTCCTCGCCGATCACATAGCTGAAGGTCCCCGCGGGTCCGCGCTGCACCGCCGATGTCGGCACCACGAGCACCTGCGACAGCGTCTCGACCTTGAGGCGGACGTTGACGAACTGGCCGGGCCACAGCTGGTAGCTGGCGTTGGGAAGCTCGGCCTTCAGCTTCAGCGTGCCGGTGGTCGGATCGACCTGATTGTCGATGCCGATCAACTTGCCGGTGTCGACCACGGTGACGCCGTCATTGCCGAACACGTCGACCGCGAGCGCACCCTTGGCGGCGGCCGCATTCACCCGCACGATCTGCTGCTGCGGCAGGCTGAACCACACGGCGATCGGCTGCAACTGCGTGAGGAGAGCGAGCCCGGTGGTATCTGCGGCGTGGATGATGTTGCCCTGGTCGACCTGGCGCAGGCCTGTGCGCCCCGAAATGGGGGCAATGATCTTGGTGTAGCCGAGCGTCGCCGCCGCGTTGTCGATCGCGGCCTGATCGGCCCTGACCAGCGCCTCCTGCTGCGCCACCACGGCCTTCTGGGTGTCGGCCTGCTGCTTCGAGCCGGCGTTGGTCGCCGCGAGCTGCTGATAGCGGATCAGGTCGAGCTTCTGGTTGGCGAGCAGCGCCTCGTCCTGCGCCTTCTTGGCGACGGCCTGGTCGTATTGCGCCTGATAGATCACGGGATCGATCTCGCCGAGCACGTCGCCCTTCTTGACGTCCTGGCCCTCGACGAAATGCACCGCAATCAGTTTGCCGTCGACCTGCGAACGCACGGTCACCGTGTTCAGCGCCTTCACCGAGCCGACGCCGTCGAGATAGACCGGCATGTCCTGCACACGCGGCGTGGCCGCGAGCACAGGCACCGCGAGGTCCGGCCGCTGGCCCGCGAATCGGCCGCCGGCGCCCTGCTTGCGCTGGAACGCGTACCAGCCGGCATAAGCGAGACCACCGAGGATGATGAGGGTGATCGCAAGCGACACCATGCGCTTGAGCAGGCGCGCGACCAGGCCAGGCTTGCGCGGTGCGGTACGCTGCTCGTCGTCCTTTGGATCGGGCTTAAAGAGCATTGACCGGCTTCTCCATCCGCGGCTCCCAGCCGCCCCCCAGCGCCTGATACAGGCTGATGAACGCGAGCAGCCGGGCCAACTGAGCCTGCGACAGCACGTCTTCCGCCTGGAACAATGTCAGTTGGGTGTTCAGCACCGTGACAATGTCGGCCGTCCCGGCCCTGAGCTGCTGCTCCGCCAGCTGAAAGGCCCGCCGCGAGGTCGCGACCACCTGCTGCTGCAAACGCAGCTTGTCGGAGGTGTCGCGGATCGCCACCAGGGCGTTGTCGACATCGGTGAAGGCCGAGACCACCGTCTTGCGGTAGGTCTGCAGCATCTGGTCCTGGACTGCCTTGCTGTTCTCGAAATTGCCCAGGATGGCGCCGCCGTCGAAGATCGGCTGGTTGACGCTGGCGACCATGTTGAAGAATGCCGCGTGCGGCTGGATCAGCGAGGTCAGCGCCGAACTCTGATAGCCCCCCGAACCGGTCAGCGAAATGCTCGGAAAGAACTGCGCGCGTGCGCTTCCGACGTTGGCGGTTGCCGAGGCCAGCTGGGCCTCCTGGCGCCTGATATCGGGGCGCTGCGTCAGCAATTCCGACGGCAGGCCCGGCGTGACCCGCGGAATCGCGATCCGGTTCAGCGAGCCTCCGTTGATTTTCACGCTTTCCGGCGGACGCGAGACCAAGAGCGCCAGCGCATTGATGTTCTGATCCAGCGTCTGCCGCAACGGCGGGAGGGCGGCGCGCTGGTTGGCTAGCACGCTCTCCTGCTGGGCGACGTCGAGGTCGGTGGCCGTACCCGCCTTGAAGCGCTCCTTGATCGCATCAAGGACGCGGGTTGCGCTGGCGATATTGCTTTGCGCTGTGCGGATCCGGTCCTGCGACGCCAGCACCTGGAAATAGGCGGTCGCGACCGCGGTCAGCGTCGTCAGCGCGACCACGTCGCGGTTGAAGCGGTTCGCCACCGAGGTTTCCTCGGCCGCTTGCGCGGCGTCGCGATACTGGCCCCAGAAATCCACGATGTAGCTCGCGGCTCCCGTGATGGAATAGTTGACGATCTCGCGCCCGCCGGTCGACAGACCGTTGAGGCTGGACCCCGAGACCCGGGAATAGCTCTCCTGCGCCAGATTTCCCGGACCGCTGAAGTTGAACGTGGGCAGCAGTGCAGCACCCGCGATCCGCGCCTGTGCATCGGCCTGACGAAACTGCGCGACGGCGACTGCGATGTCGAGGTTGACCGTTTGGGCCTCCTCCATCAGCTGCGTCAGCTCGGTCGACTGGAAGCCGCGCCACCAGTCGATTGCGGGGGGCGCATCGCCCGGCCGGCCAAGCCGCGCGGCCTTGTAGCCCTGCGGCACGTCGAGCGCCGGATCGGGGATATCCTGGGTCAGGATGCAGCCGGTGGAGCTTGCGACCAGCCCAAGCGCGACCAGCGACCGTCCGGCCAGCCGCCGCCAGCGCGTCGCGAGGCCCCGCCGACCTCCAGGCACCGTCTCGGACGCCGGCTCGGTCACACCCGTGCTCCGCCGAGCACATACCTCGCCCATGGCGCACGAATGACGCGGTCAGCGATGGCCTGAGGGTCGATCACGGGGCAATGCTTCCAATGGAACCGGGCGGCATCCTATCCCTGCGACGACAAAGCGGACAGCCCTCCCCAACGCGCGCAACATCGCATCCGCGACGATTCGCGGGCCACCGGAATCGCGATTTAGGCCTGTTTTTACTGCGTTCCCGCGCGGTCCGAAGCCGCGCGCAACGGCCGTGATTCTTACAAAGATTTCATGGGGATTTCCGCGCCGCTGTTGCCGCGAATCCGCAGTCCAGCGAGCACCGCCGGGCGGTCGCGTGTCCGCGAGCCGCTCCGGCAACAATTGAACACGAACAGAATGAGGCCAGGGCCGGCCGGCCTTGTCGCACCGACCTCCCCGTTCCGGACCGCGGAGGATAACTGCCCTGCGGCAACGAAGCGATCGAGCAGGTTGTTTCCTCATGCAGCGCGAGAACGCGTTGATCGACGCGTTCATCGCTGTCCGGTTCGCCGATCAGCTACGGCGCTCGATCGCGGCCTGCCGGATGCGCGAAATGTGCTGCTGCCAGGCGGTGGATCAATGTGCGTTCCGGTCGGCTTGTTTGCCCCGTCCCGGTCCGTTAGGGTCGCCGGCAACAGAGGAAACGACGAAGCATCGGAAGACATGATTTTCAACAAAGACGTCATCGAAGCGATCGGCAACACGCCGCTGATCAAGTTGAACCGCGCGTCCGAACTGACCGGCTGCACCATTCTCGGCAAGGCCGAGTTCATGAATCCCGGGCAGTCGATCAAGGACCGCGCCGGCAAATGGATGATCCTGGAGGCCGAGAAGCGCGGCGATCTCAAACCGGGCGGCCTCGTCATCGAGTCGACCGCCGGCAATACCGGGATCGGGCTTGCAGTCGTGGCGAGCGCGCGCGGCTATCGCACGATCATCGTCATCCCTGAGACCCAGAGCCAGGAGAAAAAGGATTTCCTGCGGCTGTGTGGCGCCGAGCTGGTCGAGGCGCCGGTGCTGCCCTTCTCCAATCCGAACAACTACCAGCATCTCGGCCGGCGGCTTGCCGAGCAACTGCGCAAGACCGAGCCGAATGGCGTGCTGTTCGCCGATCAGTGGAACAACCTCGACAATCCCAAGGCGCACTACGACTCGACCGGACCGGAAATCTGGCAGCAGACCGACGGCAAGGTCGACGGCTTCATCTGCTCGGTCGGCACCGGCGGCACGCTCGCCGGCATCAGCCGATATCTGAAGGAAAAAAACCCGGAGATCGTCACCGCCTGCGCCGATCCGCACGGCTTCGGGATGTACGAACTGTTCAAGAATGGTCAGGTCAAGCTGACGCCGGGCGACTCGATCACCGAAGGCATCGGGCTCGGCCGCGTCACGCCTGTGGTCGAGACTGCGAAGGTCGACACCGCCTTCCTGATCTCAGACGAGGAAGCCGTGACCGTCATCTATGAATTGCTCGAGCATGAAGGCCTGTGCCTCGGCGGCTCGACCGGCGTCAACATCGCCGGCGCCATGCGCCTCGCCAAGCAACTCGGCCCCGGCAAGACCATCGTCACGATCCTCGCCGACTCCGGCAGCCGCTATCTGTCGAAGCTGTTCAATCCGGACTTCATGCGCTCGAAAAAGCTGCCGGTGCCGACCTGGCTCGAGAAGCGCAGCAAGATCGAGTTGCCTTTCGCCTGAGGCAAGTTCGAATCGTCATTCCGGGATGGTGCGCCCGCACCAACCCCCAAATCTCGAGATTCAATGTCTCAGGATTTGGCTCAGGAACAGCTTCGACCGCGCGTGCTGCGGGTTGGCGAAGAATTCCTGCGGCGTGTTCGATTCGATGATCTGGCCGGCGTCCATGAACACGACGCGGTTGGCGACCTCGCGGGCAAAGCCCATTTCGTGGGTCACGACCAGCATGGTCATGCCCTCCTTGGCGAGGTCGACCATGGTGTCGAGCACCTCCTTGACCATTTCCGGATCGAGCGCCGAGGTCGGCTCGTCGAATAGCATCACCTTCGGGTTCATGGTCAGCGCGCGGGCGATCGCGACGCGTTGCTGCTGACCGCCCGACATCTGTCCGGGAAACTTGTTGGCCTGATGCGGGATCTTGACCCGCTCGAGGAACTTCATCGCGGCCGCCTCGGCATCCTTTTTCGGGATGTTGCGCACCCAGATCGGCGCCAGCGTGCAATTGTCGAGCACGGTGAGATGCGGGAACAGGTTGAAGCTCTGGAACACCATCCCGACCTCGCGGCGCACCTCGTCGACGCGGCGCAAATTCGGCCCGAGCTCTATGCCGTCGACCACGATCTCGCCTTCCTGGAATTCCTCCAGCGCATTGATGCAGCGGATCAGGGTCGACTTGCCCGAACCCGAGGGACCGCAGATCACGATGCGCTCGCCCTTGCCGACCGCGAGATTGACGTCGCGCAGCACATGGAAGTCGCCGTACCACTTGTTGAGCGTGGAGATGTTGACGATCGGATCGGGCATGATGACCTTGTTCAGTTGCGGCGATGGGCGTTGAGCCGTCTTTCGACGAACAGCGAGTAGCGCGACATTCCAAAGCAGAACGCGAAATAGAGGATGCCGGCGAAGGCGAAGCCCGTGAAGGCGGTGGTCGGCGTGGTCCAGTTCGGATCGGAGAACGACGCCCGCAACGAGCCGAGCAGATCGAACAGCGCGACGATCGACACCAGCGAGGTATCCTTGAACAGCGAGATGAAGCTGCCGACCACGCCGGGAATGACGTAGCGCAGCGCCTGCGGCAACACGATGAGCGATGTCGTCTTCCACCACGACAGGCCGAGCGCGGACGCAGCTTCCGCCTGCCCGCGCTGCACCGCCGCAAGGCCGCCGCGGATCACCTCGGCCATGTAGGCGCCGGTGAACAATGCGACGCCGATCAGGGCCCGCAGCAGGCCGTCGACGGTGAAATTGGACGGCACGAACAGCGGCAGCATGTAGGTCGCGAAGAACAGCACGGTGATCAGCGGCACGCCGCGCCAGAATTCGATGAAGGTGATCGAGAATATCCGGATCAGCGGGATCGTCGACCGGCGCCCGAGCGCCAGCGCGATCCCGATCGGCATCGAAGCGACAATGCCGGTGATGGCGATGACCAGCGTCACCAGCAGGCCGCCCCACAGCCGCGTATCGACCAGCGGAAACCCGCCGCGATCGAGCCCCATCAGCCAGATGACGATGGCGGCCCCGGCAAACGTCAGCAGACTGCCAGTGAGCGCCCTGCGGCCGGTCCGCACACCGCCGCCAAGGACGAACAGGATGGCGGAGACGATCACGGCGGTGATGAGGAAATCGATCCAGACCGGCTGAGACGACGCTGGCAACTGATCGCGCAGCCAGGTCGCCGGGAAGGCCAGCCAGTGGATCAAGAGGCCGACCAGGCCGAGCAGCTTTCCGAACACCCAGAGCAGCGGCCCGATCGCCGAAGTCTGGCTGACATTGACGAGGGCCTGACCGGCGCCGCTGATGCTCTGATCGAACAGTTGCAGCAGGCCTGCGATCCAGCTCACGCCGAAGCCGGTGAAGCCGCCGCCATGCAGCAGGAAGAACGCCACCACCGGAAGCGCGAAGAAGAACAGGCCGGAGTTCAGGCCCTTGGCCGGCAGACGGGGGATCAGCAGCGGCACCAGCAGCACCGCGGTGAGCAGGAAGGTCAGGTTGACGCGCCAGCGCTCGGCCTCCGGATAGAAGCCGTAGATCAGCTGCGAGAACTTGGCCTGGATGTAGGGCCAGCAGGCCCCGACCTCGTGTCCGGCCTTCTCGGCGAGACATGCGGTGCGATCCTTGCCGGTCCAGACCGCGTCGACCAGCATGAATTTGAGCGCCGGGACGATGATGTACCAGAGCAGCAGCAAAGCGAGGATCGTGAGCAGGATGTTGCCCGGCGAATTGAGCAGGCGCGTGCGCACGAAGCCGACGAAGCCCGTGGTCTTCACCGGCGTCGGGCGCTCGGGGACCAGATCCTGCCGGACAAAGGTCGGCGCGCCGAGATCCGTCATGTCCCCAGGCTCCGGTTGATGCGCCAGCCATAGACGCTCATGATGGCGCTCGTCGTCAGCGAGAGCAGCAGATAGACGCCCATCGTCATGGCGATGATCTCGATGGCCTGCCCGGTCTGGCTCACCGCGGTGCCGGCAAACACCGACACCAGGTCCGGATAGCCGATGCCGACCGCGAGCGACGAGTTCTTGGTGAGGTTGAGGTACTGGTTGGTCAGCGGCGGCACGATGACGCGCATCGCCTGCGGCACTACGATCAGCCGCAACGTCGTGCCGCGGCTCAGGCCGAGCGAGGAGCCCGCCTCCATCTGCCCCTTGTGGACCGACAGGATTCCCGCGCGGACGATCTCGGCGATGAAGGCCGCCGTGTAGGTCGACAACGCCACCGTCAGCGCAACGAATTCGGGGATGATCCGCGCCCCGCCGGCGAAGTTGAAGCCCTTCAGCTGCGGCACCTCGAAGGTCAGGGGCCGGCCGAAGATCAGCGTCGCGATCAACGGCAGGCCGACGACCAGACCCAGCACATAAGGCCAGATCCGGATCAACTGCCCCCGCTGGAACAGCGCACGCCGCGCGTAGCGCCGCAGGCCCAGTGCCGCGAGGATGCCGATCGCAAGCATGACCAGGAACGGATCGAGCCCCGGCTCACTGATCGGCCGCGGCACGATCAGGCCGCGATTGTTGAGAAAGAAGGTACTTAGGATCGAGATGCTCTGCCGCGGCACCGGCAGCGCCGCCAGCACGGCCAGATACCAGAACAGGATCTGGAACAGCAGCGGCAGGTTCCGGATGGTCTCGACGTAGACACCGCCGATCCGCGACAGCAGCCAGTTCGGCGACAGGCGGCACAGCGCCACCACGAAGCCGATGATGGTGGCAAAGAAGATCCCGATCACGGAGACGACGAGCGTGTTCAGCAGGCCAACGAAGAACACGCGCCAATAGGTGTCGGAATTCGTGTAGGAGATCAGGCTTTGACTGACGTCAAAGCCCGCATTGTAGTTGAGGAACCCGAAGCCCGACGCAATGTGCTGGGTCTCCAGGTTCGCGCGCGCATTCGCCACGATCTCGTAGGCGATCCAGGCCAGGACCGCGGCGAAGGCAAGCTGGGCGACGAGCCCATTCCAGCCCGCCGTGCCGCCGAGCGTACGCTTCAGCCTCAAGGCAAACTGGGCCGGTGGTTTTCGGGGCGCGATGGTCATCGCCGCAGCCGCTGGCCGGTTCGATCAGCGGATCGGCGGCGCGTACTGGATACCGCCCTTGTTCCAGAGATTGTTGACGCCGCGGGCGATGGCAAGCGGCGATCCGGTGCCAACATTACGTTCGAAGGCTTCCCCGTAATTGCCGACCGCCTTGACGATGCGCACGACCCAGTCCTTGGTCACCCCGAGCTGTTCGCCCAGATTGCCGTCGGTCCCGAGCACTCGCTTCACCTCCGGCTTGTCCGACTTCAGCATTTCATCGACGTTCTTCTGGGTGATGCCGAGCTCCTCGGCATTGATCATGGCGAACAGCGTCCACTTCACGATGTCGAACCACTGGTCATCGCCGTGGCGTACCATCGGTCCCAGCGGCTCCTTGGAGATGATTTCCGGAAGCACGACGTGATCGGCGGGGTTGGCGAGCTTCAGCCGGCTGGCATAGAGGCCGGAGGCGTCGTCGGTGAAGACGTCGCAGCGCCCGGATTCATAGGCCTTGACGGCTTCGTCGACGGTGCCGAACGCGATCACCTCGTACTTCATGTTGTTGCCCTTGAAGAAGTCGGCGAGGTTCTGCTCGGTCGTGGTGCCGGTCTGCACGCAGACCGAGGCGCTGTTGAGCTCGAGCGCCGAGTTCACCTTGAGCGACTTCTTCACCATGAAGCCCTGCCCGTCATAGTAGGTTACGCCGGTGAAGTTGGCGCCGAGCGAGGTATCGCGCGATACCGTCCAGGTGGTGTTGCGCGACAGCACGTCGATCTCGCCGGATTGCAACGCCGTGAAGCGATCCTTGGCCGAGAGCGGCACGAACTTGATCTTGGTCGGATCGTTGAGGACCACCGCGGCGAGCGCGCGGCAGACATCAACGTCGAGCCCGGTCCAGTTTCCCTTGTCGTCGGGTGATGAGAAGCCGGGCAGACCCTGGCTGACGCCGCAGGACAACATGCCCCGGTCCTGAACGGTTTTGAGGGTTTGCGCCGAGGCGGCCTGGACTGACAGGACGGCGGCAGCGGCAAGAGAGAGAACCAGGGAAACGCGTTTCATGGGCAGGCCTTTCGGGTCGTCCGCGGACGTTGGATTTGGCCGCCTGGCGCTCACGGGCCCACCCGATTGATCCCCCTCAGCAAAAAATGCTGTTCTGACCGGCATTTTGACGTGCGTCTCGGTCAGGCAAAGGATCGAAGGTCGCGGCAGGCCCCTCAACGTGCGGCGACTGGTAGTTGCGGTGCATCACATAGCGACTGAGGGGCCGGGTCAAGGGGTTGACGCGCCTCTTCTGCGTCCTGTTAGTAACACCCCCCGGCGTGACCCCGTCGTCCCGACCCGTCACGGCCGCGGCAAAAAGTCTGACGGCTGATATCCATGACCTCTTCCGACGGCCACCCCCCCGCCTCCGAGCAGCACGCAGCAACCTGTTTGGTCACGGCCGGGCGCGACACCAAGGGACAGCGGGGCTTCGTCAACCCGCCGGTGTTCCATGGCTCGACCGTGCTCTATCCGACCGCGGAGGACCTCCACGCCCATCGCGCCGAGTTCACCTATGGCCGCCATGGCAGCCCGACCACGCGCGCGCTGCAGGACGTGCTGATGGCGCTGGAGGGCCCGCAATGCGCCGGCGTCGGGCTGGCGCCGTCGGGTCTCGCGGCCATCTCGACCACGCTGCTCGCGGTGCTGAAGGCGGGTGACCATCTGCTGGTCTGCGACAACGCCTACCGGCCGACCCGCAATTTCTGCAGCGGCATGCTGACCCGCTTCGGCATCGAGACCAGCTATTTCGATCCGCTGATCGGCGCCGGCATCGAGGCGCTGTTCAAGCCGAACACACGCGCGGTGCTGCTCGAAGCGCCGGGCTCGCAATCCTTCGAGATGCCCGACCTGCCGGCGATATCAGCCGTGGCCCACGCGCGCGGCGCGCTCATGATCGACGACAACACCTGGGCGACCCCGCTCTATCACCGCTCGCTCGAGCAGGGCGTCGACATCAGCATGCAGGCCGCGACCAAATATATCGGCGGCCATTCCGACATCATGTTCGGCACCATCTCGGCGAACGCCATCGCCTGGCCGAAGGTCTCGGAAGCGATCCGCCTGCTCGGCGTCTGCGCCGGACCCGACGACGTCTATCTTGCGTTGCGCGGCGTGCGCACCCTGTCGGTGCGGCTCGCCCAGCACCAACGCTCCGGGCTCGAGATGGCACGCTGGCTCGCAAGCCGCCCGGAGGTCGAGCGGGTCTTGCACCCCGGCCTCGAAACCGATCCGGGGCATGCGATCTGGAAGCGCGACTTCACCGGCGCCTCCGGCCTGTTCAGCATCGTGCTGAAGCCGGTGCCGCAGCAAGCGGTCGACACCATGCTCAACACGTTGCGCCTGTTCGGCATGGGCTTCTCCTGGGGCGGTTTCGAGAGCCTCGCCGTGCCGTTCGATTGCAGCGACTATCGCACCGCCACCAAATGGGCGCCGGGCGGTCCGACGCTGCGGCTGCATATCGGGCTCGAGAGCGTCGACGATCTCAAGGCTGATCTGGATCGCGGATTTGCCGCGCTGACGGCCGCGTGCTGACCGGTGGTCGCGCGGCCGGCTTGCCGCGCCTCAACCACCGCGGGCATGGCGTGGCGCCACGCCTCGATCGCGTGCACGCTCTCCGGGATTTTGCGGGGGCGCCGATGGTGCCGATAACCAAGCATTCACCATCCCCACCAATCCCTTAACCGGCCGAACCTCCTATCAAGTTCCCTTACACTTTTGCTGCCGTAGTCATGCTCCCGGGAAGGGCTGTCCGCGCCGCAAGGTCGCGACCGCCGCTGGCAAGGGCATTCAGACAATCGCATGAAGACGGCACGCATCGTGGTCCTGGCCATCGCCGGCGTCGCAGGTCTCGCCGCGACCTATCTCGCGAGCAGGACAGACAGTCACACACCGGCTCCCGTCGCACCCGTGGTCCAGTTACCGACCGTCGACGTGCTGGTGGCGAAATCCGACATCGGCCTCGGCGAGGCGGTCAAGCCCGAAGACGTGCAATGGCAGCGCTGGCCGGCTGAGACCGCAAGTAGCGGCTTCATGCGCCGCGACACCAATGCCGACGCGATGAAGGATGTCATCGGCGCGATCGCGCGCGCCCCCTTCATCGTCGGCGAGCCGATCCGCGAGCAAAAGCTGGTGAAGGCCAATGGCAGCGGCTTCATGGCCGCGATCCTGCCGTCCGGCATGCGCGCGATCTCCACGGAAATCTCGCCGGAGACCGGCGCCGGCGGCTTCATCCTGCCGAACGACCGCGTCGACGTGATCCTGTCGAAGCGCGAAAAGAATCCCGATCACAATGGGCCCGACATGGTCGTCACCGAGATCCTGCTCGCCAACGTCCGCGTGCTCGCGATCGACCAGGCGCCGAAGGAGAAGGACGGCAGCAACTCGCTGGTCGGCAAGACCGTGACGCTCGAGCTCAAGCCCGAACAGGCCGAGTCGCTGGCGCGCGCGCGGCAAACCGGCACCCTGTCGCTCGCCCTGCGCAGCATTGTCGACAACAAGGATACGTCGGTCGAGGTTTCGACCAACGAGGCCCCGAAGCGGGGCGAGAGCATCAGTGTGGTTCGCTACGGCGTCCGCAGCTCTCAGACGACACAGAAGTGAAGTGGGGGACTTCGACATGACATCCGGTGCAAAACAACCGAGGCTGCGGACCACGCTGGTCCGCTTGCTGTCGTTTACGGCGGTCGCCGCGCTAGCCCTCGTCCCGGTCCTGGCGCCTGCGGTTGCGGCCGATCCGGACAAGACCGCCGACAAGTCCGGTGACGTCACGTTCACGAGCAGCATCCCGGTCAGGACCCGTTCCGTTGCGCTCGGGGTCGGCAAGTCCGTTGTCGTCGACCTGCCGCGCGAGGCCAAGGACGTGCTGGTCGCCGATCCCAAGATCGCCAACGCCGTGATCCGTTCGGCGCAGCGCGCCTACATCATCGGCGCCGCCGTCGGCCAGACCAACGTCGTGTTCTTCGACGCCGACGGCCAGCAGGTCGCCTCCTATGACATCGCGATCAAGCGCGACCTCAACGGCATGCGCACGACGCTGAAGCAGGTGGCGCCGGGCGTCGAGGTCGAAGGCGTCGGCGACAGCGTGGTGCTGACCGGCTCGGTAGCGACCCCGGTCGAAGCCCAGACGGCGGCAGACATCGCGGCAAAACTGGTCGGCAGCCCCGACAAGGTCGTCAACTCGATCACGGTGCGCGGCCGCGATCAGGTGATGCTGAAGGTGACGGTTGCCGAAGTGCAACGCAATATCGTCAAGCAGCTGGGCATCGATCTCAGCGCCAGCATGAACTATGGCTCCGCCTCGGTGGTCTTCAACAACAGCAATCCATTCACCGCCAACAACGGCCCGCTCGTCTCCGGCAACGGCATCCAGACATCGGCCCTGACCAAGGCCGGCGTGCCGTCGGTCACCGCAACGCTGCGCGCGATGGAGAGTGCCGGCATCGTGCGAACGCTGGCCGAGCCGAACCTGACCGCAATCTCCGGCGAATCCGCGACCTTCGTGTCAGGCGGCGAGTTTCCAATTCCGACCGGCGTCACCTGCCAGACGTCGACGTCGGGCACGATCGGAAACTGCGTGCAGACGGTCTCCTTCAAGAAGTTCGGTATCTCGCTCAACTTCACGCCGGTGGTGCTCTCGGAAGGGCGGATCAGCCTGAAGGTGATGACCGAGGTGTCCGAAGTCTCGATGGACAACGCCTTGACCGGCGGTCAGGGCGGAACGACGATTCCCTCGATCAAGACCCGTCGCGCGGACACCACGCTGGAGGTTCCCTCCGGTGGCTCGATCGCGATGGCGGGCTTGATCCAGGAGCAGACCAAGCAGGCCATCAACGGCATGCCCGGCGTCGACCAGATCCCGATCTTCGGCCAGCTGTTCAGGAGCCAGGACTTCGTCAACAACGAGACCGAGCTGATGGTCATCGTGACGCCCTATGTGGTGCGCGCGGTGGCGCAGAAGGACCTGTCGCGTCCGGATGACGGGTTCGCGCCCGCCTCCGACGCCCAGTCCGCGCTGCTGGCCCGCATCAACCGCATCTATGGCGTCGCTGCTCGCGCCGAACCGATCGGCGCCACGCCGGCCAATTTCGGCTTCATCATCGACTGACACCGGGCTTGAGATCGAAATCGGGATTGGGGGATCGCAAGATGACGCACAACACGCAAACCGGCCGCATCGGACATCTGCCGCTGCTCGGCGCCCTCCTCGTCACGACGATCGCGCTGGGCGGCTGCAATCTCCAGACCACCGACGTCGTCACCGGGTCCGTGCCCGACGACTACCGTCAGCGCCACCCGATCGCCGTCACCGAGGGCGAGCAGTCGATCGTCGTGTTCGTCGGCAAGAGCCGCGGCAACCTCACCGAGACGCAGCGCGACGACGTGATGGGACTGGCGCGCAACTGGCGCCGCGAAGGCACCGGCGCGATCGTCGCCGACGTGCCGGAGGATACGCCGAATGCGCGCGCCGCGCAGGCCGTCTATCGCGAGATCCACGGCATCCTGTCGTCGATGGGCGTGACCGCCATCACCAGGCGTTCCTATCACGACGACGATCCGCGCGCGCTCGCCACCATCCGCCTGAGCTATCCGAAGATGGCCGCGGTCGCCGGCCCCTGCGGGACCTGGCCGAACGATCTCGGCCCGACGCTCTACAATCCGAACTACAGCGAGAACAAGCAGTACTATAATTTCGGCTGCGCCACGCAGCGCAACCTGGCCGCGATGATCGACAACCCGTCCGACCTCGTGCAGCCGCGCAGCGAGACCGCCGCCTATGCCCCGCGCCGCGGGATCGAGTTCGACAAATATCGCAAGGGCACGTCGACCACGACCAACTATCCTGAAACCGACAAGGCCAAGCTGAGCGACGCAGGCAAATGAGCGCCCAACAGAATCAACCGCCGCATGCCGACGACTACATCGCGCCGGCGCCGCGCATCTCGGTGCAGGCGTTCTGCGCCAGCATCGCCACCGCCACGACCGCCAAAGCCGCGGCCGAGGACCGCCGGCTCGCCAAGGCCCACCTCTCCGTCCACATGGGCGGTATCGCGGCTGCGGTCGACACCTACCACAAGGCGCCGACGCCGAACGTCATCGTGATCGAGACCGAGCCGAACACCGATTTCCTCGCCGGTCTCGACGAGCTGGCCGGGGTCTGCGATCCCGGCACCCGTGTCGTCGTGCTCGGCAATCAAGGCGACGTCGCGCCCTATCGCGAGCTGGTGCGCCGCGGCGTCAACGATTACGTCGTAGGTCCGGTGCAGGTGCTCGACATCGTGCGCACGATCTGCAGCCTGTTCTCGGCATCGGAAGCCGTCTCGGTCGGCCGCCTGATTGCGGTTGCCGGCGCCAAGGGCGGCGTCGGGGCATCGACGGTGGCCCACAACATCGCCTGGACTATCGCGCGCGATGTCGGCCTCGATTCCGTCGTCGTCGATCTCGACCTCGCCTTCGGCACGGCAGGCCTCGACTACAACCAGGACCCGGCGCAGGGCATCGCCAACGCGGTGTTCTCGCCGGAGCGGCCCGACACCGCCTACATGGAACGCCTGCTCGCCAAATGCGGCGACCATCTCAGCCTGCTGGCAGCGCCGGTCACGCTCGATCAGGTCTACGATTTCGGTGCCGAGGCGTTCGACGCGATCTTCGACACGATGCGAATGACCACCTCGTGCATCGTGCTCGACGTTCCCCATCAATGGACCGCCTGGACCAAGCGGGTGCTGATCGGCGCCGACGACATCCTGATCGTCGCCGAGCCCGATCTCGCCAACATGCGCAACACCAAGAACATGATGAGCATGCTCAAGGCGGCGCGCCCGAACGACCGGCCGCCGCTCTACTGCCTGAACCAGGTCGGCATGCCGAAGCGCCCCGAGATCGAGGTCAAGGACTTCGCCAAGACCATCGAGATCCAGCCGATCGCCAGCATTCCGTTCGACTGCCGGCTGTTCGGTGAAGCCGCCAACAACGGCCAGATGATCGCGGAGGTGTCCGGACGTCACCGCACCACCAAGACCTTCCTGCGGATGGCGCATCGCCTGACCGGCCGGCCCGACCTCGCCGATCAGCGGGACTCGTTCCTGTCGCCGATCATCAGGAAGCTGCAAGGTAGCCGGAAGGCCGCTGGTTAGCAGGCGTCCGGTGATACGTTAGTTGGATCAGTCGTTGCGGCGGCCGGCGACTGGGATCTTGTCGGTGTCGGTCCGGCTCGCTTCCCGGCGCGACAGCAACCGCTTCAGCGCGGCGACATTGGCGGCGCCCTCTGCCGGCGGCAGATCGGCCTTCATGATGGTCTCCGCCTCGGCCTGCCGGCCCTCCAGGCTCACCACCACGGCGAGATTGGTGCGCACCCGCATGTCGTTGGGGGCGCGCTCCCGGGCATGGCGCAGCGTCTCCTCGGCCTTCGGCAGGTCCTTGGAGAGCAGATAGGACAATCCGAGATTGGACAGCACCGACGGGTCGTCGGGCCTGATCTTCAGCGCGCTCGAGTAGTATTGCCGCGCCTCATCATGACGATCGAGCTGATCGAGCACCGCGCCCTGCGCCGACAGGATGCGCCAGTCGGGATCTTCCGGGGTGTGGGCACGCCCGAGCACGTCGAACGCCTGCTGGAAATCGCCGTTGTCGGCGAGCGCGCGTCCGTAACCTGCGAGCAGCGCCCTGTTGGTGGGCTGCGCGAGCACCGCCTGCTCCAGCACGGCCGCCGCCTGCGCCCGCTGGCCGGTGGCGCGCAGCGCCTTGGCGTATTGCAGGTTGGCGTCGACATCCTTCGGATTGGCTTTGACCCGCTCGCGATAGGTCTCGAGGTCGCGCCGGGGATCGGAGGAGGCCTGCGCCTGGTCCGCCTTGTCGCCCAATGACCCAGTGATGTCCGCAATGTCTGATGGTCCCGAGGTCTGGCAGGCCGCTAGCCCGATCAGCAGGATCGCGGCAGATGCGGCGCCCGTGAGACGGCTCACGCGGCTTATGTGTCGGGATGATTTCTGGAACATCAACGGGACTCGGAACGGCGAAGGTTCCGGGATGCTCACAGCTTAACCCTAAGTTCCGGTTAAGCCCAGCATCATGCCGCCGTCATACCGGTCCGGCTTGGGCCACCGGACCAGGTCCCAAAGACAGCCTAAGGAAAGCTCAAGGACAGCTTAAGCACGGCTTTGAGGGGGCGGCTTGTCCCCGCCCCAGCAAGGCAAATCGGATCAGTCGACGAACTGGGCGCCGAATTCATGCCCGATGCGCCAGGCCAAACGGCACTGACGCGGGCTGCCGGTCGAGAAGATGATGGTGAATTCCGGCGGAACCTCCAGATATTCGGCGATCACCTTGACGCCGCCGGACGAGATATCGGTGATCATGCAGTCGCGCGGCAGCGTGCCGGTCGCGATCTGGATTTTCGCGACGCTCCTGCAGACGCGGCGTTCGCTCTTGCGGCGATTCTCAAACATCCTGTTCCCCAAGCCTTGCTGGACTGTTTTCGGTTCCGGCCTTGATACCCGGAAGAGATTGGGAACTGCCTAGCCGAACCCCTAGCAATTGAGCCGATATCTTGAGGATCCGTTTACCCGCGAGCGCCTCCGTCCGGCTCGCACGAGGGAGGCAGTCCGGCCACACCCCGGCTCCGACGAGAACAAAAAGGGGTTGATCCGCGATCATTTGGCGATAGCGTGATCCCTTCGACTCGATTTTGCCGGAGCGCGCACAGGATGGGAAGCATGGTTCTGCTCGATCTGATGGGCGGCGTGGCGCTGCTGCTGTGGGGCCTGCACATGGTCCACAGCGGAATCCTGCGCGCTTTCGGCCCCGATCTGAGGTTGCTGCTGGCGAGGGCACTGGACAACCGCTTCGCTGCCTTGGCCGCCGGCCTCGGCCTCACCGCCCTGCTCCAGAGTTCGACCGCAACCGCCCTGATCACCAGTTCCTTCGCGGCCGAAGGGTTGGTCAGCCTGGTTCCGGCGCTGGCGATCATGCTCGGGGCCAATGTCGGAACCACCCTGATCGTGCAGGTGCTGTCGTTCAACGTTCAGGCGATCGCGCCGGTGCTGTTCGTCCTTGGCCTCGTCGCATTCCGCAGCGGTCCGCGCTCCCGGATCAAGGACCTCGGCCGCGTCTCGATCGGCCTCGGCCTGATGCTGCTGGCCTTGCACATCCTGCTCGACACGCTGGCGCCGGCCGAGAACGCGCCCGGCGTGCGGGTCTTTCTCGGCGCCATCACCGGCGATCCCGTACTCTGTATCGTCATCGGCGCCGCAGTCACCTGGCTGGTCCATTCCAGCGTTGCCAGCGTGCTGCTGGTGATGTCGCTGGCATACTCCCAGTTCATCTCGCCCTACGCGGCGTTTGCGCTGGTGCTCGGAGCCAATCTCGGCAGCGCGATCAATCCGCTGATGGAAGGCGCCCGCCGCGACGATCCGGCGAGCTATCGCCTGCCGGTCGGCAATCTCATCAACCGCGTCGTCGGCGTCCTCATGGTGGCGCCGTTCCTGCGCCCGGTCACCGAGCACATCCAGGCCTGGCAGCCGGATCTCGCCAAGGCGACCGCGCTGTTCCACATCGCTTTCAACGTGGCGACCGCGATCCTGTTCATCGGCATCCTCGACGGCATGGCTCGGCTGCTCAAGCGGCTGTTGCCCCAGCGGGTGCGGGCTGCCGATCCGTCGCGTCCGCGCTATCTCGACGAGAGTGCGCTGGAGACGCCGTCGCTCGCGCTGGCGGATGCCGCGCGCGAAGCCCTGCATATGGGCGATCAAGTCGAGATCATGCTGCGCAAGGTGATGGCGGCGATGATGACCAACGATCGCGCCCTCGTCGACCAGGTGTCGCAGATGGACAACGGCGTCGACAGCCTGAACGAGGCGATCAAGCTCTACGTCACCAAGCTGACCCGCGGCAGCCTCGACGAGCGCGAGGGCCAGCGCGCCATGGAGATCATCGCCTTCGCGATCAACCTTGAGCATATCGGCGATATCATCGACAAGAATCTGAGCGAGCTCGCGACCAAGAAGATCAAGCGACGCCTGCAATTCTCCGGCGAAGGCGCCGAGGAATTGTCCGCGTTCCACAAGCGGACGATCGAGTCGCTGCGGCTCGCCTTCGGTGTGTTTATGTCAGGTGACGCCGGCGAGGCCCGCAAGCTGCTCGCCGAGAAGGCCGCGCTGCGCACAGCCGAGCTTGCCGCCACGGAGCGCCATCTCGAACGTTTGCGCGAAGGCCGCCCCGAAACCATCGAGACCACGTCGCTGCATCTCGATGTGCTCCGCGACCTGCGCCGCATCCATTCGCACATCTGCTCGGTCGCCTATCCCGTGCTCGACGCCGCCGGCGAGACGGTCGCCAGCCGCAGCACCACCGAAGGTGAACCGACGGCACTCGAGGACTCGACCGCGCCGCATCACGCATCGCGCTGAATCCATATTTTGCGAAATGTGATCTGGCTGACGTTACCGCGCCAAGCGCGAACGCCATCCGACGGCGTCAGCCCTGCGCACCAGTTGAACGAGCGTCAGATGGAGATCGCGCTGTCCGTGTATCTGATCTGCATCAGCCTGCGCTTCATCGTGTCGTCGAACAAGAGCGTTTTCGAGCGAAGTGGACACCGGTTCGCGTGAAGAAAACGCGTCTAGCGCGCCGGCAGATCAGTGTTCGGAGCCGAGATGCGGGTGGGAAGACGCCGAGGCAGAAGCGAGTTGATCGATGCTGCCGCGATAGCGGTCGAAGGCGCCGCGGAGATCGCCCTGCAGATCCCGGCCACCCGACAATTTCATCCGAAGCGGATCGACGTTGCGGCCGTTGATCCGCACCTCATAATAGAGATGCGGTCCGGTCGAGAGCCCCGTTGATCCGACATAGGCGATCGTCTCGCCCTGACGAACACGGTCACCAACCTTCAACCCGACCGGGACGTTGGCGATGTGGGCATAGGTCGTCTCGTAACCACGATCGTGGAGGACGCGGATATATTTCCCGTAGCCACGTTCATATCCGATGGTCTCGATGGCGCCGGCGCCCGCTGCCGCAATCGGCGAACCATAGGGTGCAGCAAAATCGACGCCCTCATGGAAGCGGCGGTCGCCGAGGATCGGATGGATACGCCAGCCGAAGCCGTCGCCGAGGCGGCCGCTGACGACCGGCTTGCGCAGCAGAAATTTGGTGATGGAATGCCCGTCATCATCGTAGAAATCCGAGCTGCCATCGTCCGGCGCCGTGAAGCGATAATACCGACGGGTTTGCCCGCCCGCCGTCAGGTCGACGAACACCAGCTCTGGCTGGCCACGTTCGTTGGGGGCATAGATGACCTTGGCGACGTCAGCCTCGCCAAGCGGCGCGTCGAGGTCGAAGTCGCGGCCACAAAGCCGCATCACCTCGGCAACGACGGCCTCGTCGACGTGATTGGAGCGTGCCAGCGCGTAAAGCCCGTCACGCAGCGTTTCGCCGGAGACAGAATGCGTGTCGACCGAATCGCGCAGCAGCTTTTCGGTGCGCAAGCTGGCGTTCGGCTGCTCCGGCACAATCGCCTGGTACTGGCCCGCATCGGTACGACCAACAGCAATAACGATGGAGCCGGCGCGTTCGATCGACACTTTCAGGATGTGGATGGGCTCGAAGCCGGAGCGCCCGTTCTGCTCGAGCACCGTGATTTTCTCACCACCCGACAATTCCGCTCCGCCGTCAGGCCGCGCCAGGGCCGCGACGATGGCCGGCTCGTCCCCCGTTCCGGGGGCCACCGCGCGCAGGATGGCGGACAGCGTATCTCCGGCTCTGGCGACAACCACATGCCGGAGGATGTCGGACGACGACGGCGATTTCGGAAGCACGGTGACGTTGACGGGCTCGCCAAGCGGAGGCTGCGGCGCGTCTTCATCGCCGGCATAGGAGCTGACATTGTTCGGCAGCACGCCGCGTGGACCGGCGCGGATAATGGATGGCAGTTGCGAGATCAGCGATCGTTGCCGGCCGGCCTGCCGGTTGGTCTCGCCATCTCCCACGGCCTCGCGATGATCCTCCCCTTGCGGTTCGGGATCGATCTCCGCGAGCCGCGCCGACACCCGTGTGAATGGGCGGACCGAGCCGGCATCGCTCAGCTGCTCGATCCTGACCGCAGCGGGACTGCCGTTGCCGAGCCTCCGGTCAAGGCGATTGCCGCGGCGTTCCTCGTCGACCACCTGCTGCGTGACGCGCGGCAGGGATACCACCGGCGAGAGCGCGAATCGAACACGACTGCCAAAAACTCCGAGGGCTCCGGTGAGCAACCCGACAGCGGCCAGTCCCATCAGGACAGTCGCAGCCATCGAACGAAAGCCAACCGCGCGTCGATCCGGCAACGTGCCCTCGCTGGTCAGCGGCGGCTCATCCCCCAATTGGATCTGACCCAAGTTCCCCGAATCCACAATCGCTTCCCACACGTCGCCTCGGCCGACCACCGGCGACGAATCCAGATGGCCTACGCGCTGAGGCGATTGTTTGACCGTGGTTCAGATTCGATCGAAATTCTTGCTGTTCATCCGGCTCTAGCTAGCGCTCCAGCGTCTTCGACGCCCTGCTGCGGTTCTTCACGATCAGCATGATGTTGCGCACATAGATCAGCGTAGCGAGGCCCTGGCCGAGGATGATCACGGGTTCGCGCTTGGCGAGGCCGTAGATCAGCGTCATGAAGCCGCCGCCCATCGAGAAGAACCAGAACGCCATCGGCACCACGCTCTGGCCGGCGCGTTCGCTCGATATCCACTGCACCAGGAACCGCGCGGTGAACAGCAGCTGCGCGACGAGGCCGAACGCCAGCCAGAAATCGAACTTGGCGATGAACACATCATACAGATAGGCGTTGAGCGCCTGGCCGTACTGAATCAGCATCACTTCACCTCGGTTGCATCAGGCACGCCGGTGACCGGCGCTTTGGTGGCACCCGTCACCTCAGTGACACCGGGCGTCGGCTTCTTGCGGCGGATCAGCCACCACACGCCCATCAGATCCATGATCCCGATCCAAAGCCGGTCGAAGAAGCCATAATTCGACACGCCGGAATGGCGCGGGCGGTCGACGACGTCGACATAGGCGATCGCAAATCCCTCGCGGCGGACCAGCGCCGGCAGGAAGCGATGCAGCCCGTCGAAATAGGGCATCGACAGGAACACATCGCGCGGAAACGCCTTCAATCCGCAACCGGTGTCGCGGGTACCGTCGCGCAGAATCGCGCCGCGCACCTTGTTGGCGATGCGCGACTGCAGCTTCTTGAAGCCGGTGTCCTTGCGCCCGACCCGCTGGCCTGCGGCGAGACCGACGCGGCCGCCGCCGCTCGCGATCGCCGCGATCAGGTCCGGCAGGAACGCCGGATTATTCTGCCCGTCGCCGTCGAGCGTCGCCACGATCGCGCCGCGCGCCGCCCGCACCCCGCTGCGCACCGCCGCCGATTGGCCCGACGACACGGTGTGCCGGAGCTGCCTGAGATTGGAGCGCTGCGCCATAATCGCGGCGAGCCGCTCACCGGTCGCGTCCGTCGAGCCGTCATTGACGTAGATGATCTCGTAGGCCCAGCGGCCGTCGAGCGCGGCCGCGATCTCTGCTATCAGCGGCGCTACGTTGTCGGCCTCGTTGCGCACGGGCACGACGATGGAGACGGCGACCGGCGTTGGGTCGGGAGCAGGCAAATCGGCACTCGTGGTTGGTGTTGTCGGCGGCTGGAACCGGCCCGATCCGGCCGCCGGGCGACCGCTTTTATGGGGCGAAAGCGCTCCTCGCAACCCTTTTGAGGCGCCCTTCGGAGGGCCCGGTCAGGGACACGATGGCGCCGTCCTGATCGATGGCAAAACCAAGGCGGCGCGCCGCGAACCAGTAGCGCACGGCCATCGCGCCGATCACGCCGACCAACGCGCCGGCGACCACGTCGCTCGGGTGATGGGCCAGCAGCACCAGACGGGTCGCGGCAATGATCAAGGCGTAGATCAGCATCGGGATGCGCAACCGCGGCCACACCGCTGATGCCGCGAAGGCCAGCGCAAACGCCGTGATCGCATGCCCCGACGGAAAGCTCGCATAGGCCTCGGTGCCGGCGAAATGCTGGAAGTTGAAGGCATTGGCCTTGCCGCCGACAAAGGGGCGGCCGCGGCCCACGATCCACTTGATCACCTCGCCCACGGCAACCGAGAACGCCACCGACAGGAACAGATATTGCAGCCGCGTGCCGAGGCCGAGCAGCAGCGCGTACGACGTGCCGCGCAGCAATGGGGCCACCAGCGTGACTGCGACGAGCAGGATGCCGAGCGCCCAGAGCACGTGCACGTCCTTGCCGAAATCGGTGAGGATCCGAACCCACCACAGGCTCGGCGTGCCGCGCGGCGGCATCGCGCTGATCTCCGCGACGTCGACGGCGACCATCAATGTCAGGATCACGGCCCCGGCGATGACGACGAGCACGAGCACGTGACGTGCCGCGCGGTGCCCCGCCTCCGTTCGGCGCGAATGCGACGGTGCGCGCACCAGCTGAGCCAGCGACAGCCAGACCAGCGTCAGCAGCCGACCGAAATAATTGGCAGACTCCGGGCGTGCCGGTAGCGGCGGCATGTCATTCCGTCCCTTCGGAACGGAAGATCGCGATCGAGACCGCCCTGCCTTGCGAGATGTTGTAGCCCTCGATCCGCACCGGCGCATTGTAGCGCAGCCCGATCGCCTCGGCGCGCTGGACGAACGACCGCTCGGAACGCTGTTCGACCAGCGCGAAGCGGCAGGAGCCCTGCGCGAGGAAATCGGCGGCGCCCGATCCGTCGGTCAGCAAGGTCGATGTATCCGTCATGAACACGAGGCTCGGCTCGAGGAATCCGGCGGCCGCCGCCTTCGGCCCGACGCAGGTCACGTTGCGCAGCGCGCGTGCGACCTCCTGGCTCGGGAACATCGTGGTGAGCCGCGGCAGCACCACGCCATAGGTGCCGGCCGCCATCAGCGCCGCCGCGATCACGGCGTTGAGCAGCGAGCGCTCGGCGCGGCTGTCCTCGAACAGCCACCAGGCGACGAGGCCGAACACCATCGCGACCGCAAACAGCGGCCAGGCCGGAAACACCGGCTGGTGGATCGCCTTGATCGCGCCGACGATCACGAGCACGGCGCCAAGCGCGGGGATCGCAAACCACCAGGCCGCGCCGCGCACCAGCCAAGAGCGCGACAGCACGCGCCGCTCCAGCGCACCGGCGGTCAGGATCGCGATCGCCGGATAGAGCGGCAGCACGTAATGCGGCAGCTTGGTCAGCACGGCCTCGAACACGAGCCAGGACGGGATCAGCCAGGCCAGCAGGAATTGCGCACCGGGCTCGCGCCGCGCGCGCCAGACCGCAGGCGCCGCCATCGCGGCGAGCGGCGCGCCCGGCCAGAACGTGATCCAGAACAGCAGCAGGTAGACGCCGGGCGGCGCGCCGTGGGATTCCTGGGCGCCGAGCTTGCTCAGCATGTCGCCGCCGACGGAGTCGGCAAAGAAGGCGTCGCCGGCGCGCAGGAAGATCAGCACGAACCACGGCAGCACCAGCACCAGCATCCACATCAGGCCCCAGAGCGGGCGCATGCGCCAGAACCAGGCCGCCGATTTGTCGAGAACTGCGAGCACGGCGATCGCAAGGCCGACGAACATCAGGATCAACGGCCCCTTGAGCAGGATGCCGCCCGCCAGCGCCGTCCAGAAGATCGCCGGCGGTGCCCAGGGCGGATGCGCCGGATCCTCGCCGCGCTGCCACGACAGATAAACCCGCGCCATCGCGCCCATCGCCGCGGTGACGGTGAGCAGCAACATCGCATCGGTCTTTGCCAGCCGCGCCTCGACCCCGAGCAGCACGCAACTCGCCATCATCAAGGCGGCCAGCACGGCGCCACGCCGCGTCACGAAGCCGAGCGCCGACCAGTAGGTCAAAAGCACCGCGCCGATGGCGCCGAGCAGCGATGGCAGGCGATAGACCCAGATGCGGACTTGCGCCCGCGGCACCCCGAACGCGGAGATGGTCTTCAGCGCCGCCGCCTGCATCCAGTAGATGCCGACCGGCTTCTTGTAGCGGACGTCGTCCTGGAAGCGGATGTCGACGTAATCGCCGCTCTCGACCATCTGCTTGGTCGCCTGGGCAAAGCGCACCTCGTCGCGGTCGATCGGCGGGATGGTGAAGAAGCCCGGCAGGAACAGGATCAGACAGGTCAGTGTCAGGAACACGACCGAACGCCATTGGCTGGCCGTCGCGAACTCGAACGCCATGAACAGCCTGCGGCCAGAATGCGCAGGTTTTACAGACTGTTGCCCTGCTCCGAAGCGCCGGGGTTGGAGGCCATCCACCATGGGCTTCGCATACGATGAAACCGCAGCGCAAACAACCGTGCTGTTCCGCTTTCCCGCGCGATCATTGCACGCGGATCACAACGGTATCCGCTGCCCCCGTGGCATCGATCACGGTCAGGCGCGCAAAGCCGGGCCCGGGCGCGTCGATCAGGCGCTGGCGGCGGCCGTCGATGTCCCCGGCCGAGACACCGTTCACCAGCACGGTCAGCGGCAGCACGCCGCCGGCGACCTTGACCGGCATCGCCGCGTAGCGGCCATCGTCGGAATGGTCGACGTCGATGCGCGAGCCGTTCAGCGGGAACTGGATATGCGGCGCCTGATCGTTGCCGGCGCGCACCAGTTCGCCGAGCGGACGGAAGCGGCGCAGCGGCGGCGGCAGCCTGGCATTGCCGGCGAGCAGCACGCCGCGCGGCGGCTTCGGCAGCGCCGCCGGCATCTTGCCGGTGCGTGCGAAGGCGTCGAACAGGATCGGCGCCGCGGCGGCGCGGCCGACCAGGCCCGGTACCGGCGAACCGTCAGGACGGCCGACCCAGACCCCGATCGTGATGCGACCGTCGAAGCCGACCGACCAGGCGTCGCGATAGCCGTAGCTGGTGCCGGTCTTGAACGCGATTCTGCCGTGCACGCCGTTCTCCGGCGGCGGGGTGCCGAGCAGCACACTGCCAACCTGCCACGCCGCCGCCTGATCCATCAGCCGCATGGTGTCGCGCGCGTCATTGGCCTGCATGATCTCGCGCAGCGGCTTGGTGGCGCCGAGCCGTGCCAGCCCAGTGTAGAGCTGCACCAGGTCCTGCAAGGTGATGCCGACGCCGCCGAGACCCATGGCGAGGCCCGGCGCCTCGTCCTTCGGCAACACGAGGCTGGTGCCGGCCTGCTTCAGCCGCGACGACAGCCTGGAGGCGCCGACACGGTCGAGCAGCTCGATCGCCGGCACGTTGAGCGACAATTGCAGCGCCTTGCGCACCGGCACCGTGCCCTGGAACGTCAGGTCGAAATTCTCCGGCGCATAGCTGCCGAACCGGATCGGCCGGTCCTCGATCAGGCTGTCGGGATGGACGAAGCCGTCCTCGAAGGCGAGGCCGTAGATGAACGGCTTCAGGGTCGAGCCCGGCGAGCGCACCGCGCGCGTCATGTCGACCTGCCCTGCCCGCCGCTCGTCGAAATAATCCGCCGAGCCGACCCGCGCGAGCACGTCGCCGCTCGCATTGTCGACCGCTAATATCGCAACCGAGACATCGGGCCCGAGCGCGATCGCACGGTCGCGCGCCAGCGCCTCGAGGGTCTTCTGCAAGGCCGCATCCAGCGTCAGCCTGATGACGGGTTGATCCTTCATGGTCGCGATCGCCTGGTCGGCGGAATGCGGCGCCAGGATTGGAATCTGCCGGCGCATCGTCGGCACCGGCGTCGCCCTGGCCTGCGCGGCATCGTCCTTCGACACTGCGCCGTCCTCGACCATGCGATCGAGCACGCGGTCACGCGCGAGATGCGCGGCATCCGGATGGCGATCGAGCCGCCGCCGCTCCGGCGATTGCGGCAAAGCCACCAGCAGCGCGGCCTCGGCGAGCGAGAGCCGCTTCGGCTCCTTGCCGAAATAGGCGATCGAGGCGGCACGCACGCCCTCGAGATTGCCGCCGAACGGCGCCAGCGTCAGGTAAAGGTCGAGGATCTGGTCCTTGGAGAGCTGCCGCTCCAGCTCGACCGCGCGCACCATCTGCCGCAGTTTGGCGTACACCGAACGCTGCTGCCGCGGCTCCATCAGCCGCGCGAGCTGCATCGTGATGGTCGAGCCGCCGGAGACGATGTGGCCGCGGGTGACGAGCTGGAACGCGGCCCGCGACAGCGCCAGCGGATCGACGCCATGATGCTCGTAGAAGCGCTTGTCCTCGTAGGCGAACAGCAGCTTGAGATAACCGGGATCGATCGCGGTCTTGGCATCGACCGGCAGCCGCCAGCGTCCGTCGGCCATCGCATAGGCGCGCAACAGCCTGCCGTTGCGGTCGACCACCGTGGTCGAGACCTGCCGCGCCTCGGCGATCGGCAGCGGTCCGAGCGAGGTGACCCAGGCCGCGAAGGTGCCGGTCACGATCAGGGCTGCGACGACGGCGATCGCCGCCGTCGCCTTGATTGTGCGCCAGCGCGGTCGACGCGCCGGCGTGATCGTCGCCGCCCCGCTCATTTCGCCGCCTGCACCTCGACTGCGCCGGTGCCGCTGCGGCCGTAGCGCGAGGGGTTGTACATGTCCTCGACATAGGCCTGCGGCAGCACGTATTTGCCCGGCGACACCGCACGCACGACATAGGCGACGGTAAACACCGACTTGTCGCTGGCGGCACGGTCGATCGCCGCGGTGAAACGGTCGTCGCGGAACTGGGTGTCCTTCGGCTCGACGCCGTCCTCGATCCAGTCGAGCGTGCCGGAATCGCCCGACGACACCAGATGCGGATTGTCGATCTCCAGCCCGGCGGGCAGATAGTCGGCGACCATGATGTGCCCGTACTCCGGTTTTGCTTCGGTGACCTTCAGGACAACGGCAAAGCGATCGTTCTGTTTCGCCTTGCTGATGTCAGCCGGCTTGCCGTCGAGCGTGTAATAGGCGCGCTCGATCTTGAAGCCGTTCGACGCGGCAGGTTCCGGCGTCACAGGCGAGCCCGACACCGAGATCACGGCCTGCACCGGCGCCTCGCCGGTGTTGGTGATCTTGAGTGGCTGGCCGGTCATCTCCTCGGCCTTGTAGCTGCGATAGACGGCGGTCTTGATCGCCTGGCCGTTGATGTCGAGCGCCAGCGTCTCCTTGGCGAGCGCGCGCGCCGCCAGCACCATCCACGCATTCTCCTGCGTCGAGGTGTAGGGCGACAACCCGCGCGCGGCTTCGACCCGCAGCACGGCCTGGGTCAGCGTCGTGCGCGGCGCGTTGCCCTCGCCGGCGAGCGACACCAGCGCAGCCGCATCGCGCAGCGCCGAGCCGTAATCGACCCGGCCGAACTCGAGCACCGGCTTGGGGTTCAGCGCATCGAGCGCGGCGCCATAGACCCGCTCGGCGCGCGCCTTGTCGCCGACCAGCGCCAGCGCAGCAGCGAGCTGCGCCTTCGAGATCGGCGTCGCCAGATTGCTCAGCTTGGTGTCGGCAAGATAGCGCAGGTCGCCGATCGGGGCCGCGCCATTGCGCGCCAGCACGTAGAGGCCGTAGGCCAGATCGCGGCCGCCGTCCTTCTCCGGCTCGTTGGCGTTGACCACCGAGTTCCTGACGCGGTCGAGCGCGTTCTTGAATAGCACATCCGGCACCACAAAGCCCTTTTCGCGGGCGCGGGTCAGGAAGTCGGTCACATAGGCATCGAGCCAGGCATCGTCGCCGCCCGCCGACCACAGGCCGAACGAGCCGTTGGAGCCCTGTCGCGCCAGCAGCCGGTCGATCGCGTCGCGGATGCGCTGGTCGACCGCGGTGTCCATCGCAAGATGCGCGCCGGCGGCGAGATCGTTGACATAGAGCAGCGGCAGCGCGCGGCTCGTGATCTGCTCGGAGCAGCCGTAAGGGTAGCGGTCGAGCGCCTTCAGGATGCTCGCGGCATCGAGCGCGGTCGAGAGCGAGGCCGAAATCGACACGCTGCCGGTGCCCGGGACCAGGTCCGAGAACATGTCCGAGGTCAGCGTCAGGCTCTCGCCCTTCGCCAGCGTCCGGATCGAGCGCCGCGCCAGCACTTGCGTGGCCGGCTTGACGTCCATCGCATAGTGCCGCGACAAGGTCAGCCCGTTCGGACCAGCGATGTCGACGTCGAATTCGGCGCGTCCCGCGCCGCCGGATTCCAGGCCCAGCGACAGCGACGAGCGCTGCTTGGCGGCGAGCTTCACGCTCGTGGTCGGATTGCCCGAGACCTTGACCGGGCCTGACGCCTTGACCCTGACGGCGTAGTCGCCGGCAGCACCTTCGACATTGTCGATGTCCATGCTCATGGTGCCCTTGTCACCGGTGAGCAGGAAGCGCGGCAAGGTCGCCGTCAGCACCACGGGATCGCGCACCGTGACGTCGACCGTCGCGCGGCCGAGCTTCGTCGCGCTCCACGCCACCGCCATCACCCGCGCCGTGCCGGCGAAGTCGGGGATGTCGAAGCTCACTTCCGCCGTGCCGTCGGGACCGACGGTGACGATCCCGGAATAGAGCGCGAGCGGCTTCTGCGTCGGCGGCGAGCCTTGCAGCTCGGCACCGGCGGCGTCACCGCCGCTCCGGATCTGGCCGCGCGTGCCCTGCATGCCGTCGATCAATTGCCCATAGAGGTCGCGGATCTCGGCGGTGAGGCGGCGCTGCCCGAGATAGTAATCATCAGGCGCCGGCGGCTTGTAATTGGTGAGGTTGAGGATGCCGACATCGACGGCGGCGATCACCACCTTGGCGTCCTCGCCGGGGCTGAGCCCGCCGAGCTTGACCGGGATCTTCAAGGTCGAGCCGGGCCGCACCAGCGCAGGCGGCGTCAGCTCGACCGCAAGCGTGCGGGTCTTCTTGTCGATGCCGAACCATTTCAGCCCGATGGCGCGGCCCGGCATGCGGCCGGCGGCGACGTCGAGCGGACGGCGCAGGGTCGTCATCACATAGGCGCCGGTGCCCCAGTCCTTGCCCACGGGGATCTTGACCTGCTGGGTGCCTTCCTTGACGTCGACGCTTTCGGTCGTCAGCAGGCGGTCGCCGAGCACATAGACCGAGAGTTTTCCGGCGGTGCGCGCATTGACCGACACGGTCATGGTATCGCCCGAAGCGTATTCCGGCCGGTCGATCGAGGTCTCCAGCAGATCGGGCGTGTCGGCGCTGCCGTCGGAATACCAGCCGACATCGAACTGCACCGAGGTCACCGGACCGTCGGCATCGGTCGACTTGACGTCGAGCCGGTAGCGGCCGGGCTGCGGGTTGAAGGTCAGCCGCATCGGCTTGTCGGCGGCAAGGTTGACGTCACCGTCGGCGACGCGCTTGGTCGACTTGACGGGCTCATAATCCCAGGACGAGTTCTGGCGATACCACTGATAGCGCGACTCCATCTTCAGCAGCTCATAACGCAGGCCGTCCCGCGAAAGTTGCTTGCCGTCAGGGGCGACGAACACGACGTCGAACTCGGCCTTGTCGCCCTCGGCGACGTTCTTGTCGCCGAACAGCGGCTTGACGCCGATCAGCGAGGTCGCGGGCGCAACCGGCAGCACGATCTTGCGCTCGACGGCGCGGCCGCCGGTCTCCGCCATGCGGACGAAGATCTGGGCCTCCTGCGGCCGGGTCGAGGTCGGCGCCTTGTCGAGTTTCACCGGGAAGGTCGCCGCGCCATTGGCGTCGGCTTCGGGCAGGTCGCCAATCGAGGTCCGCTCGTTGCTCGCGGTCTGCTCGTCGTCGACGCCGAACTGGTAGCCGGGATAGCCGGGCCGGCCATTGGCCGCTGATGTCACCAGCATGTCGCCCTCGAGCTGGAGGCCCGAGGCCGGTGCGCCATAGAGGAAATGGCCGTTGACCTGAAGTTCCACTGGAACTTCCGCGGTGATCAGCTTGTCCTTGGCCGTGAGGTCGAATTCGATCCGCTCGGGGATGTAATCCTCGACCATGAAGGTGGTTTCGCCGACCGAATTGCCCTTCGGATCGGTGAACACCCGCACCCGCCAGGTGCCTGACGGCACCGCCGAGTTCAGCGCCACCGCCAGCGTGCGGCCGCCGGCGCCCTGGTCCGGCAGCACGGCGCGGCGGAATTCGACGCCGTCGGGCCGCTCGATCACCATGGTCAGCGGCGTTGCGCCCAGCGCATTGCCCTGCCCGTCGCGCAGCAGCGCGGTGAGATACACGGTCTCGTTGGAGCGGTAAACGCCGCGCTCGGCGTAGACGAAGGCGTCCGCCCCAGTCGGGATCGCCCGCCCCGCGACGCCGCGGTCGGTCAGGTCGAAGGCGTTGGTCTTCAGGCTGAGGAAGGCATAGTCCGCCTTGTCGCTCGTCACCGTCAGCAGCGCCGGCGACAGCCCGCCCTCGCCGCGCGCGAGGCCAGACTCGAACAGCACGTGGCCGGCCGCGTCGGTTTTGCGGGTCGCCAGAATCTCGTTGTTGCGGGCGACCAGCTTGACCTCGGCATTGGCGACCGCATCGGTCGAGGCGAGCGAGTTGACGAAGACGTGGATACCGTCATTGCCGGAGAACGCCGACAGGCCCATGTCTGAGACGATGAACCATTGCGTCGCGAGCGAGCCGTCGTCGTCGCTGCCCGGCCCCTTGGCCTTGGCGGTCATGACATAGACGCCGGGCGCGAGGTCGCCGAGCGCCTGGTCGACCGGGAATGCGGTGATGACGTCCTGGTTCAGCGTGGTGGCCGTCGCGAGCTCGCCGGACCACACCTTGACGCCGCGCTGGTCGCCCAGATCGGAGAGCTGGTAGCTGCTCAGTGCGGTCTGGAAATCGGAATCGATCACGGTGTTGATCAGATTGCGGTCGCCGATCCGGAACACGTTGATCGTGGCGGCTTGCGTGTTGACGCTGACCAGCGGGATGCCGCGCTGGCCGGTGCGCGGCAGCACATAGGCGCGCCCGGTGAAGCGCACGAAGGGTTTGCGGTCGCGGACATAGATGTTGAACTCGGCCGATTTCGGCAGGCCCTCCTTGACGGCGGACGGCAGGCCGGCGCGCAGATTGATGTTGTAGCGCTCGCCATGCTTCAGCCCGTCGACGCAGAGCTGCTTGTCCTCGGCCGACAGCGCCGGCTTGTCGGTGCCGGCGAGCGCGAGGAACGGCGCGAAGTCGACGCGCTTGGCGAGGTCCTCGGAGAACTGGAAGCAGGCCCTGGGCGAGGCCGAGTCGGAATCCACGGTATAATCGAGCAGGCGGAAGCCGTGCTCGTCGCGCATTTTCTCATACTGGCCCCTGATGTCGGCAACCTCGCGCATGTCGAGCGACATCCTGAAAGCATCGAGCGCCGGCCGCCACAGCTTGCGTTCCGCAAACGCCTTGCCGAGCACGGCGAGCGCGTCCGCCTCCTCGCCCTGGTTGCCGGCGCGCTGATAGGCGATGTAGGCCGCGGTCGAGGCGCGCTCCATCAGGAAGGTCTGCTCGCTGGTGCTGTTGGTGCGGATCTGGAAGATGGTCTTGGCGAGTTTCAGCCAATTGGCGCCGTCCTCCGGCGTGGTGGCGGCGATCTGGCCGAGGATCTGGAGACCTGAGCGGAAATCACCGCGCCTGAAGGCGGCGTCCGCGTCGGTGCGGAGCGTCGCGGCCGGCTTGTTGACGGCCCCCGCTTCGCTCTTGATCTGGGCCTCCAGCTTGATCGCGGAATCGGCGAGGTCGTCGCGGTGGAAGGCCTTGTCCGCGGCATTTGCGACGCCAAGATTTGCGACACCAAGATTGGCGACGCCAAGGCTGAGGCCAAGCGCCAGCGTGGCGCAAAATGCTGCGGCACGAATCAAACCGACCATGATGGAGCTCCCTGGGCCGCGGACGACGGCCGCGCGACGGACAAAAATGCGCAAAAAGGTGACGGAGTAAAGGCGTCAGGATGAACGGATAAAAACGTCGCAGCTCGCATTGCCAAAACCATCCGTCGACCGGCACTGACGTACCGAACCGGGCGGGCCGACCGCCGCACGCAGTCCCCCACCCGGCTTTGTCGCCCGACCGCAGGCATCGGTTCGGAGGGAAATCATGCAACGGCCGGATTTTTCGCGAGGGCTCTTTCGTGAGGACCGTGACGCGATTGCGCCGGGCTCATCACCCGGCGCAATGCATGGGAATCGGCTGAGAGCGTTTTCGAGCGAAGTGGGTACCGGTTCGCGTGAAGAAAACGCGTCAAAACAAGAATCGCCTCAGCTCGGCGGCCCCATCGTGATGGTGCGCACCCGGTTGCGGGCCTCCTCGGCGGCGCCGCCGTCGAGGCTGGTGCCGACGACCTCGATGAAGGTCCGCGCGCCCTGCCCGAGGCAGGTGACGAGCACGGCCGCGCCCGCGCCCCTCAGCGTTCCGGCGCCGCCGATATGCGGCCCGGAGGTGAAGGTGACGCCGAGGCCGGTCTCGGTGATGGCGAACTTGGCATCCTTCAGGCACTCCGCTTCCGATTTCGCCCGTGTATCCGATCCGACCTGGATCGACGGCGCCTGCTGCGCCAGCGCCGGGGTGACCGACGCCGCGAGGGCGAAGCACAAGACTGGCAACACTGCACGACCGATATGACGAGGCATTTTCATCTCCATTGATGGGGGTTCGAGCCGCAGATTGCCGGCAATCTCGCGTCATTCCAGCCGGCGCAGGCCACACGCCGGACATGTTCGGAAATATCACGCACGTTAAGCGCGAACTGTGGGTTCATTCACAGAGGCCGCCGCGCGGCGAAAATGCCGCACCCGGGACGCGCCTCCCGGCCGCCCTCATCCCCCGATCCCAAAAAAATCGGCCGGGACAGGCTTGGCGCGACAGCGGATTTTTCATATTGCGGGTGCTAGAAGACGGCCAACGGTCCCGTAGCTCAACTGGATAGAGTAGCGGATTTCTACTCCGCGGGTTGCAGGTTCGAATCCTGCCGGGATCGCCACTCAAAAATTTTCGGTCGGAATTGCAGTCGCTTGGCGGCCTGTTAGTCACCGCTTCGAAAATGGTTAGTCACTCGATGTTCTCGGCCTGTTTTCCGCGCGATTTGCACCACGACTGGCAGTAGCGCCGCCACCGTCCTGCTGCGGGCCGGTGTTGGACCTTCGGCATCGCTCTTACTGGGGATTTTCAGTTCGCCGAAGACACGGAGCAAACGTCCAATCTCGGAACGGTTTCGCAACGGGCACCGAATAGAAGCAGTACGGGCTTCGGCGCTCTTCCCCAAAGGTATCGCCGTAGAGAAAGCATCCATAGACAATGATGACGCGCCTGCCCTGATCGAGGTCAGCGAAATGCTCATCGGAATACCCCTGCCGGATGTAATAGGTGGTTTCCGACGGGTAGATCGGTCCGATGGGTTCTTGCGCGCGCAGGTCGCAAGTCGTCTTTGTGGGCCATGGAATGTTCTTGGAATCGATGTATGGCTGCCCAGTTTTGTTGAGCTCGTATTCAGAAGTATAGGTCCGCTGATCTGTCTGCCGAACCGATAACGCCGGTTCCTTTCCAGTGTTCTTGATGTCGATGCGAATGCGGAAATAGTCCGCCTTTGGCTGATCGAAGAACGAAGCGCCGATCGGCACGATCCATGCTCGCAAACTCTTCCTGCTTGTATCCTTTGCATCGACCACCAGATCGCGGGTTGCCGACCACAAAAGCAACGTGAAAACGGCGAGCACCACCGTTCCTATAGCAATGATAACCTCTTTGTTGTCGTCTATTGCTGTTTTGATTTCGCGCCAGCCCACTAGCCCGCCAACGACCATCAATAGAACAGCGGAGAGCCAAATAATCCCCCAAAGCATGCGCCCTCCACTGCCCTTAAACCGCCCTCGCTCAGCGCGCGTCATACCGGAACCGCAACCAATGCGTATAACAAACGCGGAGCGTCGCGGTCACCGCGCCGAGGCCGAGACCCTTATAGGTGAAAGATCCGAAATAGTACCCCAGAGCCAGCGAGAGGAAGATCGCGATTTCGGGATAGGTACGAAGCGTCTGGAAGAACCAATTGATCATGATGTCACCCGTTCATGCTGTCCCCTGAGCTTCGGCATGTGTGCCCGCTTCGATCTCGCGGGGGTTGGCCGAAGTGGGCGAGCAACCAATCGGTCGACATCAGATGGCGGTTAGCGACAGGAGCCTTGATCTATGTCAAGCGCAACCGCGAGAGCCTCGCGATTTCATTGTCTTGCGGCCATCGGCGGCGCTGTCGCATCGCCGCACGCGACCGTTGACATAGATCAACGTTCGTCATCGGCTGCCGATCAAGCTGGACGCAATCGCGCGGGCAAACAGCCTGTCCGCGTGCATTCCAACAGCGCCCCGGGAGTGTCAAATGGCCGATCTTCTGACCTTACGGAAATTCGAGGCGTTGAGCCCCTTCGAGATCAAGGACGAGTTGATCAACCTGGCGAAGAGCACGTCCAAGCGAACCCAGATGGCTTTTCTGAATGCCGGGAGGGGCAATCCCAACTGGGTGGCCACAACGCCGCGCGAGGGCTTCTTCCTGCTTGGACAGTTCGCGATCACGGAAAGCAAGCGGGTAATGGAGCACCCGGCCGGTATCGGCGGCATGCCCCAGACAAAGGGCATTGCGGGACGTTTCGAAGCCTGGCTCGCGGAGCACAAGGGCATGCCGGGCGCGAGCTTCCTGACGGAAATGCTGCCCTTTGCCGTGAAGAAGTTCAGCTTCGATCCTGATGCCTTCGTCCACGAACTCGTCGATTCGATCATTGGCGACAACTACCCAGTGCCGGACCGCATGCTGGTGCACAACGAAAAGATCGTGCACGAGTATCTGATGTGGGCCGTTTGCGGCGAGCCCCGGCCAACCGGAAAATTCGACATCTATGCGGTCGAGGGCGGCACGGCTGCGATGTGCTATCTCTTCAAGTCGTTGAAAGCCAATCGGCTGCTGGTTCCCGGCGACACCATCGCGCTGGCGACGCCGATCTTCACGCCGTACATCGAGATGACCCACCTGGAGGACTATGATCTCAAGGTCGTGCAGATCAGGGCGCCTCAGGAAAACAGATTCCAGTTTACCGACGAGGAGATCAGGAAACTCGAGGATCCGAAGGTCAAGGCCTTCTTCGTTGTCAATCCGTCCAATCCTCCGGGGATGGCGTTGAGCAAGGAGACAATCGCCAAGTTAGCGAACCTGGTCAGGACCAAGCGCCCCGACTTGATGATCCTCACTGACGACGTCTATGGCACCTTCGTGCACGATTTTCGTTCGCTCCTCGGCGAACTCCCGCACAACACCATCGGCGTCTATTCCTATTCGAAATATTTCGGCTGCACGGGATGGCGGCTCGGCGCCATTGCCATCCATGAAGACAACATCTTCGACAAGATGATCGCCAAGCTTCCCGAATCCGCGGTGAAGGCGCTCGACAAGCGCTACGGACCGCTGACGCTCGAACCGCGCAAGCTCAAGCTCATCGATCGCATCGTGGCCGACAGCCGTGATGTGGCGCTCAATCACACCGCTGGATTGTCGTTACCGCAGCAGGTGATGATGAGCCTGTTCTCGCTCGCGGAGATGATGGACGTGAAAAAGGCGTATCAGGCTGCCTGCATGGAAATCGTCAACAAGCGCCTGTGGTCGCTGCTCGACGGGCTCGGGCTTGCGGACAAGCTAAATCCGAATCCGAACTACGATGCCTATTACGCCCTTGTCGATTTCGAGTTCTGGGCTCGCAAGAATATCGGCGACGATGCCGTTGAGCACCTGAAGAAGACCGTCCACCCACTGGACCTCGCGTTCAGGCTGGCCGAAGCCCACGGGATCGTGCTGTTGAACGGGGGTGGCTTCGATGCACCCGAATGGTCGCTTCGCGTGTCCCTCGCGAACCTCGCTGACGATGTCTACGATGACATCGGACGAGGCGTTCGAGCGATCGCCAGAGGCTATCGCGATGCCTATGAAGCGTCGACTTCGAATGGTCGCGCTGCAAGACGCTGACGGCACGCTCCACCGCAGCAACGATCACGTCAAGTCCAATGACCGCCAAGCGGAAGAGCGCCGGTCGTTCGACATGCAGCCGGGAGACGTGCGCTCTGCGCGGTCCATTCGGCCCTGCGCGAGAGCGGACCTGGGACAGCCATTGTCTCGAAAGCGGCAATCGAGCAAGGGTTCATCGACCCCGGACGCTTCTCGCAGTACTCATGCGACGGTTCGGCGAATATCCATCGCAAGCGCTGGGTCACGCCGCGTAGGCGCCAGCAATGCCGCCATTACCTCAGCGAAATCGTGAGCCCGCTGACATTGGCGGCGAACTCGGCTCCTGCCCTTAAGCCCTTGAGGTTGAGCACGACGCCGTGTTCATTTCGCAAAATGACCCCGCCTGCCCCGGCTGCCCAGGCTCCGCCAGCCCCGACTGCCGTATAGCTGCCGGCGAAATCGTGGACCTCCTTGATACCTGACGCTGTGCCTTCCAGCCAGCTCACAGAGGCGCCGCCGGATACGCCGAGGCTGAAACCGGAGACGACAAAGCGATAGTGTCGTCCCCGATAGTTCAGCACGCCACTGCCTCCACCGCCGCCGACCACGAGGGCCGCCTTCACAAACTTGACCTGAACTTGTCCAATCGCCTGTGCAAATGACGAAGACGGAAACGCCAAGGCGAAGACGAGAAGCACGGCAAGACGCAGCACGAGTTTCTGCATGATCATTGTTCCGCTCGCTTAGCGTGCGAGCCGCCACGGCGCGTGGACGCGCGCAGCATCCCCGTCGCGGACAGCCGCGTTTTGTGGCGTTAGCGGAGCCCAAGCAGCGAGCGCCGATAGCCGCTTTCGCGGGCTTCGTGCCTGCATACGAAGTTGCCGTTGAAGCCCCTGGCGTAATGCCTTTGCCCCTTGAGGTAGTAACGTCCCACACGAAAATCCAGCCAAACAACCGTGTCACCCGGGCAGTGACGTTGTGCCTGAGCTTCATAACCGAAGGGCGTCAACGGCAACGCCGATGCGTGCCTTGTGGAGCACAAGGCTGCGATTATCGCCATCGCGAACACCCGACAAACAGAGCAGGCGCCACGGCCCGGCTGCATGATCGCCTCAACTCTTTCGACCTCGGGAAATTCCTCGCGTCGTGTTCGGTGTGCCGAAAGCAGTCAGTTTGGGAGCGTCGTAAGAGGGAGCCTGATGAGAAACACCGCGCCGCCCCCGGCCTGGTTCTCCGCCCATATCCGCCCATTGTGAGCTTCAACGATCGTGCGCGCAATGGACAAGCCCATCCCCATCCCATTGGGCTTTGTCGTGAAGAACGGCTCAAAGACATCCTTGAGTTTGTCCAGGAGAATGCCGGGGCCTGAATCCGCTACCGAGACTTCGGCCCAATCCTCGTAACGTGCAGTTCTGATCACGATCCGGCGCCGGCTTTTTGCCATACCCGAAATTGCGTCCATCGCGTTCACCACCAGGTTAAGAATGGCCTGTTGAAGCTGAATGCGGTCGCCCCTGAGCGGCAAAGCCACGGCTGACATCACACCGACCAATTCGACTTCTCTCGCAATCGCCAGAGCCGACAGGAACTCGACGGTCTCATCTACAATTTCGTTGAGATCGGCATGCTTTACTTCAAAGGGTGCCCGTTTCAGCAAGCTTCGCAATCGGAGAATGATTTCGCTCGCGCGCTGATCGTCCCGTCGGATATCGGACAATATTTCCGAAATCTCCTCCAGAGAAGGGGCCGGAGATTTGACCATCAATTCCGCTGTCTCGGTGTTGGTCAGAATGGAGCCAAGCGATTGGTTAAGCTCGTGGGCGATGGTCGCGGTGAGTTCGCCCGCCATCGAGTAGCGATTGAAGTGGGCCAGTTCCGCCGAACGTTGTCGCGATTGCGCTTCCGCGAAGCGGCGCCGCCGGCGCTCAAATAGCAGGATGGAGATTAGCGAGCCTTGCACCAGGACGATTGCGCTGACCAGCGCGATCAACCAGCGATATTGCTCCCATACAGCCGGCGCGCGGAAGCGAACCGTGCTGCCGGCAGGGAGGCGATCCTCGCTGATCCTCCAGCGCTGAAGCTCACGCCAGTCGTACTGAGCAGCCCCCGGAACCACAGGCGGTATCTTGAGATCGCCCGGCACCTCGCCGTTGAGAATGCGAACGGTTGCTTCCGCCATGCGCCGCCCGACCTCCTCGCTCGACAACATGGGCCCGCCAACGATGCCTTGCCCGAGGTAGCTGTCAATATAGCTGAAGATCGGTGCGTTCGTCGCATCCCGAAGTTTCGGTAGCACCAAATCACGGTCTAGCGGGACGCCCGCGGCATCGACCCGAAGGTCTACGTAGAACACGGCAGAGTGCGGCGGTAGCTTCGACACACGCTGCAACATCTCTTCAAATCGGAGGTCGTTGAACCATTCGAACGACACTCGATTGGTGAAGGGCTGCGATACACGGCGAAATTCTTCCGTCCAGAACCTCTCCAGGGGAGAGGCACCAACAACCCAAGCTATGTGGGTTGTGTTCGGGAGAACTTCCAGAATATTCTCGATCCACTTTCCAAAGTCGAGCTTGACTGGAACAGGCGCATCATTCGTTGTGAGCGTGGCGTAGTTGATTGCTCGTTGCTCCGGAGCACCGATGACCAGTGGGGTAGACGGAAAAAACTGCGCTCGGTATTTTTGAACAAAGAAGGTGGCCGGGGCGCCGATCGTCACGATCACGTCGAGCTTTCGTTTTTCGAAAAGAGACCTCAGATAGTCGACGATGGGGCGTTGCTCGTCTGGTTGCTGAAATCGCGCCCCTTCGAGCGAAGCTTCGTACAAGTCGATCTTGCCTGGCAGTTGCTTGAAGAGCTCTTCTCGGAAATGCCCTGCAAAAAAGACCCACGGTACGAACTGTGGCCCGAACGAGTGCAACAGGAGCACGCGCTTCGGCTCGTCTGCTGCGTGGCTGATCGCGGCAAAGGCAAGCACTGTTAGAGTGAGCAAACACCGTATCGAGCGCGCCATGGCTCACGCTCCGACGCCTTTCGTATACCAAACTAGTGTGGCACGGCAAAATACCGGCAGCAACTCCGCGTCAGAGCCCATGATGAACTATTACCGAGGCCGTGGTTGATGCGATTGAACAACTCCTCGTCGACGGCAGCGACGAGCTTGCCGTCGACGAGCAGCGCGGCGGCGGACTCGTGATTCACCGAGTTCATTTCGAGCCGCAATCTCTGCGCCCTCATGCGCCTGATCTCTTCATTTGACGTGTCGACCTTTTCATCGAGCCGCTGATCCTTTGATTTCAGCTGGTCGCTGCCGCGCAGCTTTTCGAGCGCCTTCTCCACCGAGAGTTTGGTTGTTTCAGCCATGTGAGCGAAATTGGTTGCAGCGTGGCGATCTTCAATTGCCGTCCCTGAGGACCCTCAACGTTCGCAGCGCACCTGTTCGTGCATTAGCGGACGTCAGCCGCAGTGAGACAATGACAAGCCGCGCAGGCGCCTCAGCGGCCAAATTGATATCTAACCATGCGTCGCTCCTTCCCCATGGCAAGTTTTGACTATTTCGAAAGCCCCCCGAACCAGGCACCGAAATACCCGGCATAGAGCGCCGGCAGTTCAAGGTTCATCGAATGCCCGATGCCGGGAACAATCACGAGACGGCAATCCGGCATCGCTGCTGCCATCGCCTTCAAGTCGGCGGGCGGAATCCAGCCGTCGTGTTCACCCCACAGCACCAGGTGTGGATGCCGAATGTCCGGCATGCGATCCACCAGTTCCCTGCCTTCTCGCTCGCGGTTGAGGTTCACCGGCGTGCCGATCCATATGCCTTCGGAGACGGCAAAGGTCTGCTCCAAGATCCGCTCGAACAGCGCCCGAATCTCGCCGGTCCCTTCGCGGAATCGCGGGATCGTATTTGGTGCGAGACTGTCAGGTGCGAAAAGTGAAGATGCCGCAGTCGCCATCACAGCCCGCGTCACCTCCTTGCTCGCCATCATGGCTTGAAAGAGCCCGATCTGATCGACATTGAAGGCCATGCCAAGCGGCGTGACGGGATCCAGAGCGAAAACTCGCCCGAATCGGTCCGGCTGCATCAGGAGCATCCGCGCGGCGATGATCCCTCCGGTCGAGTGCGTCGCCAGATGGCAGAATTTGATGTCCAGGGCATCGAGTGCCGCCAGCATGTCCTGCGCATGCTGCTGCATGGAGTAGTTGGAATAATCTGGCGTGGCCATCGGTCGGTCGCTGTCGCCGCAGCCGCGCCAATCGATCCCGATCACCCGCAGACCGCGCGGGAACAGCGGAGCTGCGAGCTCGATCCAGTCCTTGCTGGCGAGATTTCCGTGGATAAAAACGACGGTGGCATCGCCTCCTCCCCATTCTCGCCAGCCTAGCTGGACCTCACCCGCCTGCACCCACGACATGACGGCCACCTATTTGTTCAGTCCGGCCGTAGGCGCCGCTCCAGCCGGTGTCGGCGCTACCGGCAATGCCGAGACCACGGCGCCCTTGAGCATGCGGTCCGTACCGAGCGGCGAGCTCGTATCGACAGATCCCTTGGTCACGAAGTCCACCACGTCGACCGGGAATTCCACCGGATTGTCGGTGTGGATGAAATGCCCGGTCTCCGGATAGATTTTGAGTATCGGCCGATTGCCAGCGTTGGTCATGCGACTCATGAACGGTGTAATGACGTCACGTCCGAGGTCCGTAAGCCCGTTGAACGCGGGCGTCGGGATGAACGGCTCCCTGTCCCCGAAAGACAGGAAGATCGGCGCCTTGATCTGGGTGAGCCGCTTGTAAAGGTTCTTTGGATCATCCTGCTGTAGCTCCGCCCCGATCGTATAGATGTCGTAGATGAATGCGTTGCACCACTGCTCGAGCTCCTTGGGGTTACCCTTGGTCAGCCCGACGCGCTGCTCGGTATGGAAGCGGGCATATTCGCTATCGCTGAAGAAATAACCGCTCTTTGCCGCAGTCGCCGCGCCCGTGTCCGGATCACGCTTCTTGAAATAGAAGAAATCGCGAATGTCCTGTTCGGGACGCGCAATCTCCGCAGCCAAGATTCCTGTCTGGTCCCAAGCCTGCTTCCACTTGTCGAAATCGTGATCGAAGGCTTGGTCGAACAGCCGTGCCTTCTTGCCCTTCGCGATCGTGATGTCGCGTGGATATTCCTCCAGACCGGAGGGCGCTTCGAGCGCGAGCCCCTGCACGGAATCCGGCCAGGTCAGGGCGTAACCCATCACGAACTGACCGCCAAGCGAATGGCCGAGATAGTACGCCTTCTTGACTCCAAGCTGATTGACGACCAGGTCATAGATGACCTCGCGCATGTCTTGCATGGTGCGCGCCGGGCTCTTGTCGAGATTGCCGGGCCCCGACATGCCGTAGTGCGGCAGGTCGGGCACGATCACGCGCAATCCGCTGCGCAAGGCATACTGCATGATGTTGCCGTAGTGCCCGCCGAACGCCCCCTTGCCATGGATGATGACGAGGACCTTCGGATCCTTCTCGGTCCCGGCATATTCGTCCATATAGCCGATCTGCCAGGACGTGCCGCCCTTGTCCTTCGCGCTCGCAAATTTGACTGGATAGGGATAGGTCACATAGTCCTTCCAGAACGATTTCTTCGGGTCGATGTTCTCGGCGACGCCGGGGACACGATAGTTCTTGTCGACATATTTCTGCGCTCGGTCGAGGCTCGCCACATCGTCCATGAACGCGACGAACTTCGGATCGTTCTTGCGATGGTTGATGATCGGAAACACCCCGTAATGGGCGACTGGGCTTTCCTCGGCGATCAGGTCGGCTCCCGGCACGCGATCGACGGCGCGCTGGGCAAGCTTGAAGTTGAGCCAGAGGTCGTTGGTGATGTGCATCACCAGCGTGCGGGCCTGGATGCGGCCGAGATAGGGATTGATATTGTACGTCTCGCCGACTCTGTTGCGCTTGACGAGATCGACCGCGTCATACAGCTTGGCGCGGTTGGTCACGCTGCTGCCGGCCTTCTCGTTGGGTGGATCCCAGTAGAACACTTCGGGCTGAACGGACGCGAAGCTCTGGCTCGTGCGGTACGCGAAATCGTAACCGGTGAGGCCGAGCACCGACCATCCGAACGCAACGCCCGGCACCGGGTGCTTCTCCTTGGGGAGATTGTAGTAGTCGCCCTTGGTTGATTGCCACACCGGATCGGCCTGGATGGCGGCCGTCATCAGCTGGAACGTCCAGTTGCCGACCGGATCCTCGGCGTCGGATTGCGTGGTGCCGCCGATCGGCATTAGCGCGCCAATGAATTCCGGATGCATGACGCCCCAGACATAGGTCTGGGTGCCGCCCATCGACACGCCGGTGACCAGTGCGGCGCGTGCGACCTTGAGATGGTCGCGCAGCATACGGTAGTTCGCCTGCACCATGTCGTAGTAGCTGTATTGCGGAAACTTGATCCCGAGACCGTCGGACGGCTTGCTGGCACCCCACGTGCCGAGCGGATCGACCATGATCACGTAGTAGCGGTCGGTATCGATCGGCCGACCGGGTCCAATGATCGGGACACCACCCGACAGGGGAGCCCCCTTGACCCATTGCTCGTACATATCGGTGGAATCGCCGGAGTAGTAGGAGTTTACGATAACGGCGTTCGTGATCTCACCTGCGGAATTGCGTCGCGCGTTGCCAATCGCAATGTACGCGGTGCGCAATTTGCCGGCGCCGAGCGACTCCAACGTGACGCCCCCCTCGCCTCCATTCTCCCATTTGGAGGGATCGGAGAGATCGTATTTGCCGCCGATGCGGAAGTCCGGGATCTCATATGTCTTCTTTAGCTCGTCATGCTGCATCTGCGACGAGCGGCGCGTGAATGGTTGCGCGACAGCAAGGCTGGTGCCAACCAGCAAGACGATCAGGCTGACGACGCAGTGCTTGACAGCACTCTTGCTGGTCATGGCGGATTCCTCCCGGCGTTGTTTTGCCAGAACGCTAGGCAGGGCTGCGGGGCGTCCCTTGATCTAGCTCAAGGGATTTCGGCCGTCGACGTCGAGGATCGCGCGAGTTCAGCTGCGCCCACGCGGATTGCCCCAATGCCGTTCCTCCACCACGGGTCATATCGGGTACGCTATGAGCTTGATGGGCCGGCGGACGCACCTGCCTACGTGCTGGTTAACGGCCTGACCCAATATGCTGAGCTGTGGGCGGCCTACCGGGACGCCTTGGTTGCACGACGCTTTCGTGTCGCCACATTCGATCTGCTTGGCCAGGGGGCGTCCGACAAGCCTGGGCTTTTTATCAATCAGGAAGACCAGGTTGCGGCCCTCCATTCGGTCATTAGTGAATTGGGCGATGGTCCGATCTTTCTCAGCGGTATCAGCTTTGGTGGCCTGATCGCGTTGCGCTATGCGATCGCTTACGGCCAACGGCTGTCAGGGCTGGTGCCGATGAGCTGCTTTGCCGAGCTCTCGCCGCAACTGCTGTTACTGGGCAATGCCTTGCGAACCGGCTTAATCCTTGGCGGCACCGGCTATTTGCAGGACCTGCTGCTGCCGATGAATCTGTCGGACGCCTGGTTGAAGCCATTGCTGAATAATCTTGACGCCGTGAAGCGGCAGGGCTGGCTGGTCAACGATGTGTATGCACTGCAAAACCTGATGGAGTCCTTCCTTGGCTTCGAGCCGATAACGCCGCACCTGTCGAAGATCACCGTTCCGACGATGATCCTCAACGGAGAGTTCGATTTCCTGACGCCACGCGCGCTGCATGAGACGCTGCGTACCCAGATTCCAAACAGCTCGCTTGTCATCATCCCGGAGGCATACCACGCCTTCACGCTGGAGAAGCCGGCTTTGACCGCGGACCTGCTGGCTGGCTTTGCCGAAGCGGTGATGGCCGGCAATTGGCGGGGCGAAAAGAAGGTCTGGGTTGCGCCGGATGGCGCGGGCGGCACGCTTACGGCATTTCCGGCCGGTTACGATCATTTGCGCGCCATTCCAACACCCGGAAGACCCGCATGAGCGAATTCCTCGGTCCGCTCGGAGCTGACGGAGGTGTGCCATCCCGGCAGCAGACCCGCGTCGCGGCGTTCCTGGTTTCAGCCCATGGCGCTCTCGCCCGGCAACTTGCATTCGCCCTTCCCGGCCAGCTCAAGTCCGGCTGGCAAACCGAGCTCAATGCGCAGCTCTACCGCGAATCCGAGATCGTTTCGCTGCTGCTCCGCGCCACCTCGTGGGTGCCGGATCCCGCGCTGGCCTACCTCATCGCGCGCTGGGAGATCACGTGGCTGCCGCAATCGATTGAAGGAATTCCCGACCGAATCCTGTCCTGGACCGTCGATCTTTCGACGATCGCGCATGCAGTCCACGCGTCCATCCGTCCCGCTGCCCTGCTCCCGGTCGAGGCCAATGCCCAGGATCCGTTCGCCGTGGCACTGCGGCGCATCGAGTTCGAAAGCGGCCGCATGCTGCAGGCGCAGATCCTCTTTCTGAAAGGCAGGGATCTCCTGCCGTTTCGCGAGTTCGTGAGTTCGGCCCTGGAGGCACGCCACGCGCAGGTCCGCGGGCTCTGGACTGACATGCTCGAAGGCATCGGAGTCCGCATCCGCGAGGGATGAGCCTTTCCTTGATGCAGATCAAAGGGACCGGCGCACCGCCCGCCACAACTTAACGCACGGCTGCCTGGCACGTTGATCGCTGCCGACTGGAGCTTCAACCATGAAGGCCATTTCCGTCGAAGAAGCCGTGGCAATGATCCCGGCCGGTGCCAGTGTCATGGTCGGCGGATTCATGGGCGTCGGCACACCGGAACGCCTGCTCGATGAGGTCGTCCGCCAGAAAAAAAACGGCCTGACATTGATCAGCAACGACGCCGCAGTTCCGGGGAAGGGCGTCGGCAAGCTGTTCGACGCAGCCCTGGTCTCGCGCCTGACGGCGACGCACATTGGGCTCAATCCAAAGGTGCAGCAGCAAATGCTGGCAAACCAGATCAACGTCGATCTCGTCCCGCAAGGCACTTTCGTCGAGCGCATCCGCGCGGGCGGATGCGGCCTGGGCGGCGTTCTGACGCAGACCGGCGTCGGCACGCTGGTCGCGGAAGGCAAGCGCCAGATCGAGGTCGACGGACAACCGTTCCTGCTCGAGACCGCATTGCGCGCACAGTTCGCGCTGGTTCACGCGTTTCTGGCCGACTACATCGGCAACCTCGCCTACGCCCTGACCTCACGCAATTTCAATCCCGTGATGGCGATGGCCGCGGATACCGTCATCGTCACGGCAGAGCATATCGTGCCGGTCGGCGTCATCGCGCCCGACCATGTCGTGACGCCGGCGCCGCTCGTCGACTACCTGATTACGAACGGGTGATATCCAATGGACCCCCAGATCATCATCGCCCGACGCGTCGCCAAGGAGCTCAGGGCCGGCGACCTTGTGAATCTCGGTATCGGCATCCCGACACTGGTCGCGAACTACGTTCCGCCTGATCTGAAGGTATTCTTCCAGTCGGAGAACGGATTGATCGGCACCGGGCCGATCCCGGAGCAAGGCATGACGCATCACACGCTGACCGACGCCGGCGGCCGCCCGATCAGCGCGCTGCCGGGCGCCAGCACGTTCGACAGCGCAGTGTCGTTCGGGTTGATCCGCGGCGGCCATGTCGATGTCACCGTGCTTGGCGGACTGCAGGTCGATGCGCATGGCCATCTCGCCAACTGGATGATTCCCGGCAAGATGGTGCCGGGGATGGGCGGCGCAATGGATCTTGTGACTGGCGCCAGGCGAGTCATCGTCGCCATGCAGCACGCCGCAAAGGGCAAATCCAAGATCGTCGCAAAATGCACCCTGCCCTTGACCTCGGCTCGGCCGGTGAACCTGGTCGTGACCGACATGGCAGTGATCGGCTTCGCTGACGGCAAGGCGACCCTGCTCGAGACTGCGCCGGGCGTCAGCGTCGGCGAGGTCATGGCGGTCACGGATGCCGAGCTTGTCGTTCCTGACACGGTGCCGGAAATGCAGATCTGACGAGGTCAAGCCCATGCGGATATTCAGCGATTTCAGCGAGATCAAGGCCGCCGTCAGCACCGAGATCGGCGCCAGCGACTGGATCGAGGTGACGCAGCAGCGCATTGATCAGTTTGCCGAAGCGACCTGCGACGAGCAGTGGATCCACGTCGACCAGGAGCGCGCCAGCAAGGAAATGCCGGGCGGCAAGACAATCGCCCACGGGCTGCTGTCGCTCGCGCTCGCACCGCTCTTCATCCGCTCGGTGATCGGCCTGAAAGGGCTGCGCAACACCCTGAACTATGGCGCCGACCGGATCCGATATCTGGCGCCGGTGCCGGCGGGCTCAAGGCTGCGCGGCCGCGTCACGGTCGCTGAAGCCGAGGACGTGCCGCCGGATGGACTGCGCGTGAACTATCATCTTGTCATCGAGATCGACGGCGGCAAGAAACCCGCCTGCGTAGCCGAGTTGATCGCCCTGCACTATCGCTAAGCCGCGACACGACGATCGCGCCGGGATCGTTCAGTCGACGATGTTATAGCCGCCATCGATATAGAGAACGCTGCCCGTGATCAGCTTGGCACCATCCAGTGCCAGGAACGCTGTAGCGTTGCCGACGTCGTCGATGCTGACGAGGCTGCGGGCGGGTGCCGTCGACTGCGCCTTGTCCATCAGCTCATCGAATTCCGGGATGCCTGATGCCGCGCGCGTGGCAAGCGGCCCCGGCGAGATCGCGTGGACGCGGATACCCTTCGGACCTAGTTCCGCAGCGATGTAGCGGACGGCGGCTTCGAGCGCCGCCTTCGCAACACCCATCACGTTGTAATTCTCCACCACCCTTTGGCTGCCGTAGTAGGTCATTGTGAACATCGTGCCGCCGTTCTTCATCAACGGCTCGGCCAGATGCGCCATCCGCATGAACGACCAGCAGGAGACATCCATCGTTTTGAGGAACCCGTCGCGACCGACGTCCACCACCCGACCGTGCAACGCTTCCTTTGGCGAGAAGGCGATCGAGTGCAGCATGAAATCGAGTTGTCCCCATTCCTTCGCGATGCGCTCGAACACCTGCTCGGTCTGCCCCTCGACCATAACGTCCAACGGCATGAAGATCGGTGCTTCGAGCGCCTGCGCGAGTGGCTCGACGTGCTTCCTGGCGCGGTCGTTGAGATAGGTCACGGCGAGCTCGGCACCGAGCGCACGAAACGCCCTCGCGCAGCCCCAAGCGATCGACTGGTCATTGGCGATGCCCACGACGACGCCCTTCTTGCCCTTGAGGGCAACCTTGGAATCCGGAAAGACGGGGATCATGATACCCTCTCACGACTGGGGCTGGACGGTTGAGAATTCATCAGTAGCGACAGCGTATGCCGGGCAATCATCAGTTCCTCGTCGGTCGGCACGACATAGACGGGGATGCGGCTGTCAGGGTGTGAAATCAGTGGGGCATGACGGATGTTCTCAGCGGCATCGAGCTTTACGCCCAGCCACGCGAGCTTCTCTCCAATCCGCGCACGGATGCTCGCCGAGTTCTCGCCGATGCCGGCCGTGAACACGAACGCATCGATGCCTTGCAGTGCTGCCGCAAGCATGCCGGCGTTAAGGCCGATCCGATGGATGAAATACTCGACTGCCAGAATCGCATGCGGATCGTCGCTCGCCTCCAATTCCCGCATGTCATTGCTGATTCCGGACATGCCTTTCAGACCGCAATCGCGATAGAGAAAGCTCTGGACATTCGTCGCCGACATTCCCTTCTCGGAAATCAGATAGAGCAAAACGCCGGGATCGATCTGTCCCGGCCGGGTTCCCATCGGAAGGCCGTCGAGTGCCGTAAACCCCATCGTGCTCTCGACGCTGCGCCCCTCCTTCAGCCCGCACATGGAGGCGCCGCTGCCGAGATGCGCGACGATGACCCGGCCATTTGCAATGCCAGGAGCCGATTGTGTCAGGGCCTTCGCGACGTACTCATACGAAAGTCCATGAAACCCGTAGCGCCGCACGCCCTCGGCATACAGTTGGAATGGGACCGCATAGTGATCCGCCAAGGCACCGTGTGTACGATGAAATGCGGTGTCGAAGCAGGCGACTTGCGGAAGATCCGGACGGTTTGCAAGCAGCGACCGGATCGGAGCCAGGTTATAGGGCTGATGAAGAGGCGCCAACTGGGCAAACCTTTCAAGGCGCGCCACCACGCCGTGGTCGATCCGTACCGGACGCTCGTAATCAGGACCGCCATGAACAACGCGGTGTCCCACCGCGATCGGGTTGATGCGGAGCTCGTCGCGGAGCCAGGTGCCCGCAACTTCGAGGGCTGCTGACACATCCGCAACGCCCTCGATCGGATAAGCCCGATCTGCCAACGGGCCACCATCTGCACTGCTGGCTCTTAACCGCGGACGGCTGCCAATCCCATCCATCTGCCCCTTGATCTGTCGCTGCAGCCTGCCGTCTCCGTCGACCGCGAATATCTGGAATTTCACGCTGGAGGAACCCGCATTGACGACAAGGATCGTGTCCATGGCGATCACGCGGTCGTTGGAGCGCGCCGGCGGCGAGCGTCGGCATGGAGCGCGGCGATCGCGCACGAGGCCATCCTGGCCCTCGGTGTATCGGCCCGGGACGTCAGCACGATCGGGACCCGAGCCCCGAGCACGATTCCGGCGCCGTCGGCTTTCGCAAAGTAGGCCAGGTTCTTGGCCAGCATATTGCCCGCCTCGAGATCGGGGACGACCAGTATCTGCGCCCTGCCCGCGACGTCGGATCGAATGCCCTTGATCCGCGCTGCTTCCACGTCGATCGCGTTATCGAATGCGAGGGGTCCATCGAGCACACCGCCGGTGATCTGTCCGCGATCGGCCATCTTGCAGAGCGCGGCCGCCTCGATGGTCGACGGAATCTTGGACGTCACGGTCTCGACGGCCGACAGGATTGCGACCCGCGGCAGCTTGCCAAAGCCGGCTTGCGTGAACAGATCGATGGCATTTTGAATGATATCGCGCTTGCCATCCAGATCCGGAAAAATGTTGATCGCGGCATCGGTGATGAACAGCGTGTCGGCATAGGCTGGCACATCCATCACGAAGACGTGGCTGATGCGCCGATCGGTCCGCAACCCGGTTGCCTTTGCCGTGACGCTCCGCATCAGCTCATCAGTGTGCAGGCTACCCTTCATCAACATCTCACCCTGGGCAGCATGGATCAACTCGACGCCTTTGGCGGCCGCGGCCTCGCTGTGCGGCACGTCGATGATATCGAAGCTTGCGATGTCGAGGCCGTGCTTGCTGGCCGTTGCCCTGATCTTCACCTCAGGTCCGACCAATATTGGCTTGATGATACCAGCCTCCGCACTGTCGAGTGCACCGCGCAGCGACGTCTCGTCGCACGGATGAACCACGACGGTCGGCACCGCGGGAACAGCCTGGGCGGCGGCGATCAGTCGATCGTACTTGGTACGAGGGGTAGCATTCGAGTCGGGTGACAGGACATTCATGGTGCCGCTCCGGGTGCCCTCAAATCGCGTCACGATGCTTTTGCCTTGGGATCGAACGGGGCGACGTTCGACGCTGTCTCCGGCGCTTCTCCAGCATCGATGCCGAACAGCTCCGCCACCCGATTCAGTCGACTGGCCACCTCGCCCGAAATCTCGGCGCTCGCCGACAGCACATCGCGCATCGCGGCGAAGGCCGCCCGCCTATCGTTCATATTGCCGGGCAGCAGCGTTGGGATCGCGGCCAGCGCCGCTTCGCGATCCAGAAGGAGCATGAAGAACTGCTCGCGGACCAGCATCTTGAACTCGGGGAGTGATATGGGCTTCCCAGCTACGCTGCGGCGGACCTGCCGCAATGCTTCGAGGCTGCGCTCGTCCACCATACCGCGCGCGGATCCGACATAGAGAAGCGCGCGAATTGCTGCCTCACGTAGGCCGCCCTCGCCGAACTGCGATTTCAGCTCGGCCGTCCGCCTCTGTAGCCGCCCCCGATACTCGGCCGACATCTCCCGTCTCCTCGACGGCGCCGATTGCGGATCGACCCCGACCGCCGCCTGGAGAGCAGGTGAGCCATAGACCGCAAGGAATACCGCCTCGCTGAGCGCTTCCTGAGAGTCGCGCCAGCTGTCCAGCGCATGGACGATCTGCTTGGAGACGCTCTCCTGAAATGCGAGGAAAGGATTGTCCGAGCTCACCGGCTTGCGATGTTCCTGGACCGCCTGAGCGGTTGCCTTGACTGCCGCCATGAACGGATTTTGGCTGCTGAATGCCTCATATTGCACGCGCAAGGGATGGACCTTGCGCGCCCACTCGGCCAGTTCAGGCGTCACCATGCGCTTGATCAGAGGCTGGACGAACTTGCGGTAGGCGGCGAGATTCATTTCCGAGACTTTCTTTGCGGTTTCGAACCGCCGTTCGTCTTCCGGTGAATTGCCGCCCATAGCCCTGATGTCATCAAGAGTCCGCGCTTCGCAGCGCATCACCCATTGCCCGATTGCAAGCTCGGCGTTTGCTGTCTCGGCATCCTTGGCCTCGAACGTTGCTTCATAGAGGCCTGGCGGAAGCACGTCGATCAGGTCAATGTTGCTGGAGAATTCCGCATGTTCCTTCTTGGCCACGCCGCCCGACACGAAGATGCCAAGGTGACCGACGGTTTCGTGCACGGTGTAGACGATCGTCTGCCCATAGGCCCTCATTTCGTCGACGTCGGCGTAGAGATCGAGGATCCAGTCCAGCGCCTGCTGCGGCGGAGTGATGTTGTCACCCTTGGAGCAGAAAACAACGATCGGTGACTTGATGTTGCGCAGGTCAATGGTTTCGCCGTCCGACATCTTGATGCGGCCAGCAGCAAGATTGTTGCCGATGAAGAGCTCGTCGACAATGAACTGGATCTCCTCCGCGTTCAGGTTCACATGTCCGCCCCACCAGCGCTCAAACTCCAGGTAACGGCTGGCCTCTGTGTCGGCCTTGGAAAAGACGCTGTACTGCTTGGTCCACAGCGTATTGGACGGGTTCTGGCTCTCGAAGTTCTGGACCAGCCAGGCGCCATCGAACTTCCCGCCGCCGAGATCGCTGGTAAGCGCCGTCAGCCAACTGCCACCGAGCAGGCCGCCCGAGTAACGCATCGGATATTTGCCGTGCACGCCCGCCCAATAGGCCAGCGGCGCTCCCGCGACGATCACCGGGCCAAACAACTCCGGCCGCAACGAGGCCAGGATCATCACCGCCCAGCCGGCCTGGCAGTTTCCGATCACGCAGGGCTTGCCATCCGCATCGGGATGGAGAGCAATGACCCTTTCAAGGAACAGCGCTTCCGCTCGCGCGATGCGCTCGATGGTCTGGCCCGGCATCGGCTCCGGCAAGAAGCCCACAAAATAGCAGGGATGGCTGGCCTTCATGGCGACGCCGATCTCACTGTCCGCCTTGAACCCACCAATGCCCGGGCCGTGACCGGCGCGTGGGTCGACGACGATGAACGGTCGTCGCTTCAGGTCGATCTCGATGCCTTTGGGCGGGATAATCCGCACCAGCGCATAATTGACGGGCTCGTCCAGCTTACGGCCGTCCATGATCAGTTCGGCAGCATAGCTTAGAACGTGCGGCGCGGTTTGGGCAACGTGCTCTCGATATTGGTCGCCGCGCTGGCGCAGAATGTCGAGAAACAGCACGCTCCGCTGGCCAGCGTCGGTCATGTACTCGACGGCGGACGCTACCAAACCCGATACCGGATCGCCCGACAGCATTGCCTCGTCCATCGCCATGCTCCGACTTGCCCATCATCGGCCATTCAATGTGCATCGCGAGAGGAGACTTTGATCTAGGTCAAGCGCGACAGCCCAATAAAGACGGCACATGGGCGCCGCACGACTGTGCATCCGGCAGAAGGCCTCCGCATGACTGACGTCACCCACTATGCCGCGACGGAACCACTTCGCGACGGCACAGTTCTGCAGATCCGGGCGCTTCAGCCGGAGGACGAAGGCGATATGCTGGCAGCGGTCGAGCGGACCAGCGCAAAATCGCGGCATCGCCGCTTCTTCGTCGTGAAGCGCGACTTCTCCGAAACGGAGCGTTCATTCTTCATGAACCCCGACTTTAAGGAGCACGTGGCACTTGTCGCGGTTACGACGGAACATGATCGTCCCGTCATCATCGGCGGCGGCCGCTACGTCGTCTTTGAACCTGCACGGGCCGAACTGGCGTTCGTTGTCGTCGACCCTTGGCAAGGAAGAGGCGTCGGCTCTCTGTTGATGCGCCATCTGGCCATGATCGCGCGAGATTCCGGTCTCAAGGAACTCGTCGCGGAGGTTCTGCCGGAAAATGCCGCGATGCTGAAGCTCTTCCGCAAGTTCGGTTTCAAACCCGGCTCGCGGACTGATCCGCAAACCGTTCGTCTCGGTCTGCGACTCGCTGAATAGAATGTCTAACTTCCTTTCGCGCCGCCGCGATCTCGCGACAGCCCTCACTGTTCGATTCTTCTCTGCTAACTGCGGTGCTGCAAGCAGTGGAAGCGGTTTTCGCGGACTGGGAGGTTCCATTCCGGGTAACACGCGCGAAGGGGTTCCGGACGATGACTTGAGCGGGAGATGCTCTTCTTTGTTCGGGCAGGAGATCCTTCCGGGCGGCGTAATCACCATCTTTCCGATGGTTGAGGCTGGAATGCAGCGCTTCTTGCTCGCCAGAAAGATGAATGCGCACGCTGAATCGCATTCATTTGAAACATACGTCGAGAGCTGCCTTTGGTGCGTGAGCATGGCAATCCGGAAACCCTCGTAAAGTGATCCGCCATCGGAATCCAGGTCGATGCCAACAATTCGCCGCTCGGCAACAAAATGTCAGAGCTTGACATATATCAAGCCGAAATCGATTTGGCGGACTATCCGGCTGTTCGAGTTGGTCTAACTTCTCAAGATCTACGTTGCCGGCCCGCTCCATCTCAAGTCATCCGACCGCGCGAGCTGAAAATGGACAAACCCAAGGCCGACGATGCGCTCGAACGCGCATATCAACGCGGAGTGGCCGACGCAATGAACGCGCACCAATGCCCGGTCCGGCTTGAGATTTGGGATTGCGCGACCGTGCGGTTAGCTGACTGGGTGACTGCCCACCAATCCTCGCGCCTCCCTCACGTGGCTCAGGAACAGGCATGAGGCTTTTCCAGCGCTGCAATGTGCGACGACAGGGACACTTCGAAGCCCTACGCTTCGGCACGCCTTGCTGATGATGGGGATCGACAATGATCTTCCTTTTCTTCGCCCTAGAGCATGATCCGGAAAAGTGTGAAGCGGTTTTCCGAAAAGATCATGCTCAGACAAGAAGCTAGAGCGCGATGACGATTCAACTTGATCTCATCGCGCTCTAG
>Ga0153933_1000037_pt1 | contig 81475 bp, 68 predicted proteins | sample TSNJ017MetaG_FD_102275 | JGI IMG/M metagenome (GOLD analysis project Ga0153933, IMG submission 102275) | Attine ant fungus gardens microbial communities from New Jersey, USA - TSNJ017 MetaG | ecosystem: Host-associated > Fungi > Mycelium > Unclassified | place: USA: New Jersey, Wharton State...
TCGCATCGCGCTGCGAATCGTGGCGCCCCGTGATGAAGATCACCGCGATCCGTTTCCGCCTCGCCGCCTTGAACAGGTCCACCGCCGCGGGGAACGGCTCTGCGCTCGCCATCGCGATCCACTTGTTGAAGCCACAGGGGCCCGCAGGCAGTACGTCGCAGGTGCCGCCGGCAATGAACCCGAAATTGTCAGCAGCCAGATTCGGCCAGTTGGTCAGCGACGTCTCGTCGATGTCGAAGACGATTGCAGGCGCCTGCGCCTGCCCCGAATAGCCCTCGATGAATTTTTGGGCCACGCCGAACACCGCCGTAACATCGGCCAAATAGAAGTTGTCGTGATAGTCGGTCAGCCGCGCCTTGACGTTGTCGATGTTGAGCGGCGGAGGCGGCGCATCCGGAATGTGGTTGGGCGGCATCGCCGGACAATCGTCCGCGGCGGCGGCGCCGGGCGCGACTGTCAGCAACCCGAGGACAGCGGCGGCAAGCCACCGGCTGCACTTCTTCCAACGCCTCATGTCTGCTCTCCCGATTGATGCGGCATCCGCGCCCCGGCGTCGTGTTCATCCCTGCGACTTGAGGTCGCCGACAATGCCGTCGGCCGTCCGCATCGCAAGCGCCGAGATCGTGAGCGTCGGATTGGCGGTACCACCGGTCGGGAACGTGCCGCTTCCGACCAGATACAGGTTGTTGTGGTCATGCGTGCGCTGGAAGGAATCGACGACTGATGTCTGCCAATCGTCACCCATGCGATAGGTCCCCATGATGTGACCGGCGCCACCATAGGTCAGCGTTACTTTTTCGCCGTCGATCATCTCGTCGAAAGCCGCGGGGTCGCCCTCCGCCGTTTCGGTGAAGTCCTGGGCACCCAGCTTCCGGAAGATCAGCTCCTTCATGCGATAGGCGGCGACGATGCCCTTCTTGGTGTAGTCGGAAATATCGTAGGAGATTTCCGGACGCGGCAGCTTCAGCCCATCGAAGATGGTCTTCGACACCATCACCTTGTTTCTGGTCTCCGGCGTCTGCTCGACCAGGAATCCGATCCTGAACTGGCGCGTCATCAGATCGTTCAGCTTCTGGGCGAGGCCCGCGCCGAGTAGCGCGGCGCTGTTCTGCGGCAGTTGGGTGAACTGGCGCTCATTGAGCCCGCTGGAGTTCATGCCGTTGACGAAATCGACGGTCGTCACGAGCGGATCGGCGCCAAATGCGCCGCCGCCGATCACGTAGTTCCAGCCTTCATTGCCGATATCGACGCGGAACGCGGCGCGCCTGGCGCGGAACGGACCGTCGCAGAGATCGCCGATGCCTGATGTGATCAGCGGACCGCGATAGGGAAACACCGGCTTCGCCGTCATCGGCAGCAGCCCCCAGGCGACGTAGTAGGGATGGTCCATCAAATTGCAGCCGACCATGCCGCTGCGGTTGGCGACGCCCTTCTCCGTGCGGCCCTTGTTGTTCGACATCAGGAGCAGGCGCGGCGTTTCGATGGCGTTGGCCGCGATGACATAGATCTTGGCCTTGACGCATCCCTCCCCGGTCCTCGGTCCGGCCTCCTTTTCGTATCTGATGAAATTGATCTGGCTGACGCGGCTGACCGGCCCGTCCTCGAGAACGATCTCGCTGGCGACCGCATGATCGATCAGCCGCGCTCCGCGATTGGTCGCCTCGTTGAGCGTGATGGTCGGATCGTATTTGGCCTGAATAGGACAGATCGGAATGCAATTGGTGTTGCCGGCGCAGGCACGCCGATTGCGATAAGGCTGCGAATTGCGCGCCGCCGGCAAGCTTCGCACCTTGACCTCGCTGACGGGCTTGCCCATGCCGAGAAACCTGGTGTCCTCGTCAGTCAGTTGCGTCAGCGCTTCGCCGATCCGCCTGTCGAGAAGTGAGGGCGGAATTCGCGGCATCGGATAGCTGTAGCCCTTGGAGAAGCTGACGCCGAGAAAGCTTTGCTCCTTCACGTCGGCCGAGACGCCGAGCTCAGCCTCGGCCCTCGCATAATAGGGGCTCAGCTTGTCGGCGCTGATGGCATCCGGCCAATCGGGCAGCGGAAAATCCTTCTGGCTCTTCCCGTAATTCGCCTTCGAGCGGAAATCGGCGGGCACCAGCCGCAACGAGGTGCCAAGCCAGTGCGAGGTCCCGCCCGCGACACGCTCGTAGGTGCTGGGAAACGGCGCCGGCCCCTTCTGGACGAGGTAGCTTTGATCGGGCTTCTTCCACCGGTCGGGCAGCAGGCTGAGGACCGTCGGCCTGCCTGCCGCCACGTCCTTCGGATTGATCATGTTGCCCTTTGAATCCACAAACTCCGGCGGATACGCGCTCTCCGGCACCTTGGCGTCCGCCTTGTAGAAGCGCGACATGTATCCATTGATGTTCGGCGGAACGCCCGCGCCCGCCTCGAGGATCACGACGCTGATGCCCTTCTGGCTCAGCTCGTTGGCGATGATCGCGCCGGCAAAGCCGGAGCCGACGATCGCGACATCGCATTTGATGCAGTTATCGGCCATGGCGCGCCTCCGTCAGGGAATTGTCGGCGTGATCAGGCCGATGTTGGACCGATCGCCTGAATCATTCGGATCGTTTGGATCGCGCGACCAATAGCCAAACTGCAGATTGCTGTAGCCCATCGGATGAGCCTGAGCGATTTGCCAGACCAGCCCTTGCGTATAGGCCTTTGCCGAAACCACCTGAGAGCCGATGAAAGCCCGAATTCCCGGCTTTCCGGCCGGGGTCGCATTGCTCTTCAGGTCGGCAGGCTCGTACCAGGACCCGAGATACCAGAGCAGCACGATGCTGCGGGCGAGGAATTTCGAGTTGTCGTCGCTCTTGTTGACCGCGGCGATGATGTCCGCCGCCGAACTGCGGTTATCCCGGGCGATCTGCAGCAGATTGCCGAATGACGATGTCTTGTCAGCCGCGACGATGAACTTGAAATAGTCGTCCTTGATGTTGAACGGGTCGATCGTCGGCTTCTGATCCAGGATGTCCTTGGTGCCATCCATCGTGAACTCGGGCGCCAGGGTGGCAACGTGAACGCCGGCCAGCGCCGCCGACAGCACCAGGAACGCCATCATGTCCTTCGCGGACTTCACGTCGGGCGCATCTGCATAGGCCGATCCACCGATCGGCAACACGGTGGCTATCGCCGTTGTCGCCACCGATCCGGCAAGCAGCGCGCGCCGTGACAGGTCACCGGCCTGATCGGGCGGCGTCTCTGCCGCTGCGACATCCCTGTTCCAATAATGCGGTGATGATGCCATGGCCGCCCTCAGCTCCTGCAATAGCCCAAATCAAGAGATGCCGGATGCGCGCGAGAATTCGCCTACTGCGCCTTCTCCAGCATGAAAGTGAAATCCGACTGGTTGAGATGGATCGAGCCCGGTTTCGGGTCCGACGGACGCCTCTGGAAGCTCACCGCGTTGCCATGGCAGGCGATGCAGCTTGACGATGCCAGCGGCACTTCGCCCTGGCTGTAGGTTTCCAGCGTCGAATTCGCCATGAAGGTCGGCGCCGGCGAGCACGTCATGTCCGGCTGCTTGACGAAATCGGTCCCGGGCGCGGGGGCCTCGAAGCTGAGCGAGTGCAGCGACGTGCAGGCAAACGTGCTCGGCCATTGGGTATTCACGAGCATGTAGTTCTCCCAGACGGTCCCCTTCAGCATGCTCTGGAAGATCGTGTTCATGTTCCGCGTCGCCGATGTGAGCGGCGTTTCGCGAACGATCTGGCTCTTGAACGAATTGTCCTTGCGGAAGCTCAGCTTGAGCGCCGGATCCGGATCCCAGGGGCGCGGCGGCGTCGCGTTCTCGTCAGCACACTTGCCCTTGCAACTCGTGCTGAAGAAACTGTAAGGGCCATTGAAGCGCCCGGCAGAGACCTCGTCCCTGTCGGGCACATTCTTGACATGCTCGAACGAAGTCCAGATCCACTGCGGACGGCCGATGGTCTTGTGAACGGCATGGAAGCCGATCAGCCCGATGGTTTCGGGCAGGCAAGGCCGCTTTACCTTCGGATCGCCCGGCGGCATCAGGACGAGCGCCTCAACCATGTGGAAATTGCCGGCCTTGATTTCCTCTGATGTCAGGATCTTCCAAGACACCTTGAGCATGAAGGCGCCGAGCGTCGGCGGCGCGTTCGCGCCCGGCGGATGGTCGTTGCCGGGCGGGAAGTCCACCAGCAGGTCGGAATTCGCCGCCTGTCCGGCCTTGCTGTAGAGATGGTTCGTATCGATGTAGTCGAACATCTCCCGATTCATCAGGATGTCGAAGATAGCGTAGCGGCCCTGCTGGTCGATCAACGGGCCGGTCTTGAACGGCTCGTTGAAGCTCTCCTCGATCATCTTCACGATCATCCGGTCGGGCATCTCCTTGTGCGCCGCCTGACATTCCTCGGGCATCAAGCGTTCGCGCTCGGCGGCAATGGCGGCCTTGTCAGCCGGCCATTTTGGCGGTTGCATCTTGACCGGCAACATGACGTCGAGCAGTTGCTTGAAGTTGCCCATGTCCTCCCATTGGGTGCGCGACGTCGCGGATCCACCTTCGATGGGGTCGCCATTGGCGGGTGAATTCAGCGCGATGAAGGTGCGCCAGGAGTAGAAGTCGAACGCGCGCTGGAGGTTCTCGAGCCCTTCCGGCTCCTTGCCAACAGATGGATTGGCGTGCTCCTGACACGGCAGGCCTGAATGCAGGATCAGCTTCTTGGTATCGTCCGCGATCGGCAGCAAGCCCGACGGAAATGCGCCGATCAGCGAGAACGGGAACGGATCCGGTTGGAACGGATCGGGGCTGGCCGCGGGTACGCAACCGAGCCCCGGCGCCTTGGCTTGAGCGGCCTTTGTCGGCGCAGCTGTCTGTGCCGGCGCCGTGAGCGAACTGACAATCAGGCAAACGGCGGCCGCAAGACCGGCGGCAGATATCTGGCTGTAGCGCATCGGCATCTCCCTACACCCGCGAGATGACGAGCTTGTCAAGGGACGGGCCTGGTCCGGCCGCACCGCCGCAGGCCGCGAGCACCTGATCCCAATAAACGACGTCGCCGAGGTGGTAGACGAACAACGGCCGCCGCCGCGGATTCATGGTGGTCATGTCGCATTCCATTAAATGCGACGCGCTGTCGACATAGGTCGGCATGGCCACGCCGCCGGTGCCGCCGACGGAATGGAACACGAGCCGCTCGCTCCCGGTGATTTGCTGAGAGGTATCCGGATCGATCGTGCGGCCATCAGCCTGGAGACGCCTTGCCATGTTCGGCCTCCGCTCCTGAAATGATCTGCGGATCAACGACTGGAAAATGCACCGGCAAAAAGCCGGGACTGGAGAACTTTCAATGCAACCGACGGCGGGATGATTGCACGCCATTGACGATGATGCAACCTGAGGTTTTTACGACAATTTGCTGCAAATGCGCCAGGAGTCGCGTGCTGCACCACACGCTGAATCGACCTGACGGGATTCGGAATTCGTCCGTCGCCCGCCGTTCCGACCGGCAGACTAGGACGAAAATCGCACAGGCTTTATGAAGGAGATCACACAACTGTTAATTGCAGACCACCAAGCCCCGCCCCCTACCGCACGCAACGGCAGCGGCGCGACAGGCCACTCAGGGGGGCGTTGCCGACGTCTGGCTTTGGTGCCGTTCTGACCAGCAAGCAGTTTGCTTCCGGCAACGCCTGGAATTGAGTGGCGACGTCGCGACCGGCGCGACGTCGCCTAACCCATCCAACTAGTCAGCGTCGCGGCAGTCGCCGTCGCCGTAATGGCGGCCGCAGCGGTCACCATCGTCGGCCCGCTCGTCGTGATCGAAGTCGGTACCGGGCGTAAACGAGATGCCGCGGAGCACTTCGCCGAAGCGCGCGCTTCGCACCGTGGCGAAGCTTTCACCGGTGGGCAGCGTGGTCGCGGCGATCTTGTCCGTGATCATCACAAGCTTGTTCGGATCGGCGCCCTGGTCTCCGCTGCCGCTCACGGTCGAGGTGATGGCCCAGATGGTTACGGTACCGTCGTGATGGACGCGCCCCGTGATGTTGCGGAGGCCGTCGGTTGCGGGTGACCAGGGAAGGCCGGTCACGCTGTTAGTGTCCGTTGGATAGTTCTCGACCGCATAGGGCACGCCAAGGCCAAGGCCGGCCTGCAGCGTATAAGCCAGCGTCCACGAACCTGTGGTGCTGTTGAACACCCACTTCTGCAGGCCCGCGGTGGTCTGCGCAGCGGCTGCAGTATAGCTGCCGGAAGCGTAGGTCGCGGTGCCGTTGCCCTCGTCCGCAACATAAAGCGTGTTTGCATCCGCAAACCAGACGCCGAACGGGAACGTGGTCGCGGTCTTGGCGAGATTGGTCGGAAAACCCTTCAGCACGCACATGTTGTAGGGCGTCACGCCGAGCGTTTGCAGACTTGCGGCGTTGTAGGGGATCGGCGCAGTCGGCAATGTGGCGGTCGCAGTCGGCACGCCGACGCCATTCGGACAGGCCTGCGGCTTGCCGTTGGCGTCGAAGCCGGAATTGTCGATGAAGTAGACGGTGTTGATGCCGTTGCCGCCACTGCCCTTCGTCACATAGATGACATTGTTGAAGACCGTTAGGCCGCGGAAATTGGTGTCCTTTCCGGTCTTGTCGGCCTTGAGGCCAAGCTGGGTGACGTTGAAGCTGCCGACCGGCGTCGGCAGGCCGGGATCCGGTTGCTGGGCGAGCGGGGCATGCGCCTCCTTGACGACCTGCGCGCCCGCGCCAATGATGATGCCGTTCGGCTGCGGATTGCCGCCGTTGCCGGCGTTGCCGACCGTGTAGAAGACGTCGGCGCCCTGCTTGTCGTTGAGGATCGCGGCGCGGCCGTTGTTGCCGCTATAGGCATTGGACTTGGTGAAGCCAAAACTGCCGTTCTCATCGAGGGTCGCGACAACGCGGGAATAGCTGGCGGACACCGGGTTGCTCGGATCGACCACGTCGGGCGTATTGGAGTTCGACACGTCGATCGCGCCGACCGGCGCGAGATAGCCCATGAAGGAGACGGAACGGCGATCGAGCGAAAGATTAAGCGCAATCTCCGACTTGGACGAGAAGCTCGTCACCATCTGGTCGCTGTTCGCCCTGACGCCGCGCACTGCGCTGTTCGGCACTTCCAGCGACTGCACGGGCTCTCCATTACGCTTGAGCTCGTCCAGCACGATCCTGGCAGTGATGCCGAAGGAGCCGTCGACCTGGTCGTTGTTGAACACTTGCGGATAGGCGCTGCCGGCATTGGCGGTCGCGCAATTGCCCGCGGTGCAGTTCGGCGGCAGCTGTGTCACGCCGGGGGTGATGCTGACGGCGTTGCCGTCATAGACAGCGCGGCTCAGCAGCAGATGACCGGGGCGCAAATGGCCATGGCCATGGCCGTCGTCATCGGCGCGAGCAAGCGTGGATCCGAGAGCGGTGCAGGAGAGCAAGAGCAGCGAAAGATTGATTGCGAGCTGCGGGCGCGCGATAGCCAAGCGCGATCCTTGTCTGGTCATGGTTCTATGTCCCAAAAGGTGAAAAATGCGATGCGAAGTCCCGCGCGGTCGTCATTTGCAGCAGGCGGCCAAACTCTGCGCGTGCTCCGTGACAGCATTGCGAATGAGATGCGACGGCTGTTGAGAGCGCAGGAACCAGGGCCACGCAGCGTTCACTGCTCCTCGCAATCTGCTTCCGGCGACGAGGCTTGGCCACGGCCGTGCCGCGCTGCGCGAAACGTGCAAAAAAAAGCGGATCACAACCGGGTCGAAGAAAACACCGCGCTGCACGCGCGAACGACGGACTTCGATCCGAATCAGCAGCAGCACCCTTCCCGCTTCAGCGAGGCGCGATCAATCGCCCCGCAGTTGAGCGGTTCAATCAAGCCTTATCGAGCGACGGCCAATGTCAGCCAATATGCGTCGGTCCAGTCCATCATGGGGGCGACGGATAATCGATAATCTATATTTTTCAAACAGTTATCCTACACGATCAAAGCGCTGGAGGGGGACAAGCGCACGCGTATGCGGTCCAAACCAGCCATATTGGGCTTGTAGCGTATTCGATCTCTCGATGCAGTCGTAGCGCAGCCAAGCTGCCCTGCCGATCATCGCAAACAAGTTGATCCGCCGTCGTGACCTTGCGGTATTGTCGAGCTGCCGGATCGCTGCGGAGCGAAGCGGCACGACGGAATGTCGCCACGCCAGCGTGGAGCCACGGGATGAACGACATCCTTCTGCGGCCGGGACAAGTCTCGCTCTCCGAATGGTGCGCCATCTATCGGGGAACCGGCATTCGCCTCGATCCGGGCTGTCTGCCTGCCGTCGAACGGAGTGCCGCCGCTGTAGCGGAGATCGTCGCGAAGGGGACTCCAGTTTACGGGATCAACACCGGATTTGGGAAACTCGCCCGGGTGCGGATCGAGGTCGCCGACCTAGAGCAACTTCAGCAAAACCTCGTGCTGTCACATGCGGCTGGCGTCGGCGCCCCGCTCCCGGCCGAGATCACCCGCCTGATGATGGCGCTCAAACTCGCCAGCCTTGGCCAGGGAGCTTCAGGCGCGCGTCCTGCGACGCTCACCATGATCGAGGCGCTGCTCGCGCGCGACTTGACGCCGGTCATCCCGTCACAAGGCTCTGTGGGTGCCTCGGGTGATCTTGCGCCCTTGTCGCACCTTGCCGCCGCCATGATCGGCGTTGGCGATATCTTCGTCGCCGGCACGCGCGTTCCGGCCGCAACCGCGTTGGAAAACGCGGGGCTTGCGCCGCTGACGTTCGGTCCAAAGGAAGGTCTGGCACTGCTGAACGGTACGCAATTCTCGACCGCTGTCGCGCTTGCCGCGCTGATCGAGGCTGAAAACCTCTTTCATAACGCGCTCGTCACCGGCGCCCTTTCAACCGATGCCGCCAAGGGCTCCGACACACCCTTCGACCCGCGCATCCATCTGCTGCGCCGACACCGTGGCCAGATCGAAACGGCCGACGCGCTCCGCGCGTTGATGGCTGGATCTGCGATCCGCGCGTCCCATCTCGTTGGTGACGAGCGCGTCCAGGATCCGTATTGCCTGCGCTGCCAGCCTCAAGTGATGGGGGCTATCCTCGATCTGCTGCGGCAGGCCGCCTTCACCCTTGCGACGGAAGCGAATGGCGTCACCGATAATCCGTTGATCTTCGCCGACGACGGCGAGGCACTCTCCGGAGGCAACTTCCACGGCGAGCCCGTGGCATTTGCCGCCGACATGATCGCGTTGGCAATCTGCGAGATCGGCTCGCTGGCCGAGCGACGCCTCGCCATGCTGATCGATCCCGCTCTGTCGGGGGTGCCTGCATTCCTGACCCCAAAGCCAGGACTCAATTCCGGCTTCATGGTTCCGCAGGTGACCGCGGCGGCCCTCGTATCGGAAAACAAGCAGCGCGCTTATCCGGCGAGCGTCGATTCGATCCCGACGTCTGCCAATCAGGAAGACCATGTCTCGATGGCTGCGCATGGCGCGCGGCGTCTGCTGCCGATGGTCGAGAACGCAACCGCGGTGATCGCAATCGAGTTGCTGGCGGCCGCCCAAGGGTGCGATTTCCATGCACCGCTCATGTCCAGCCCTGCCCTCGAACGGGTGCGCGCGGTGGTGCGCAAGGACGTCGCCCATCTCGACGACGACCGCTACTTCCACCCGGACCTGCAACGGGCCATCGCACTCGTGCGCGACGGCACGGTTGTGGCGAGTGCAGCGGCTCCGATGCCGAGCGTCTTGTCGTAATCCTCGAGCGAGCGCTATGGTGCTGCGCCAAAATGCTTCAATGGCAGCAATCGCTCGCCCTCAGCGGTCTGACAGTTGTTCGGCACATGCAGGATGACTCGACCAAGATGTCAGCCAGTGCGGCCACGGCCTCTAACTTCGCCGAAATTGACGCCAATTCGATCGTCTCGTTGCGCTGTTCGAGACATTCGGCCAGACCACGAAGAGCCCAAATATTGTCGGGATGCTGCGCGCAGCGTTGAATTCTCCCACTTAGACCCAAATCGTCGCGATAGATCTGCTCGGCTTCGGCAAAATGCCCCTGCTCGGCCAACAGCGCCGCCAGTGCGTGCCGCGGCGGGTGCATCCACGCCCACGGCTCGACATACTCCAGATTGTCGTCGCGATCGACGGCCTCGCGGAGGCTGGCGAAGGCCACCTCATAATGGCCCTGGTGATAGTTCAACTCGCCGTCCAGCATCTTCTCGGCCACCCCCAGGATAGTGCGGGCGCTGTTGTTGAAGACCTTCCGATGTGGCGAAATGCGCGCAAGCGACTGATGAAACAATCGACGCTCCGACTCGGCTTGCTGGAATTGCTTCAGCGTCGCATGGGCAACCGCTTTCCCGTAGTAATGCATGGCCGTCGAAACGGGATAGAGGTCGGGGTCATCGGGCAGCAGTTCGTCGATGATGTCCTGCCAGCGCCCAAATCGCACCAGCACATGCATTCTCATCGACGAATAGCCCTCGAGGCTGGTCGAAAACTTCGGACGGCCCGCAACGCTCAAGACCTCCCTGGTGACCATGCCGCACAGCTTGTCCGCAGCGGCAATAGCATCGCCATACCTGCCCATAAACATGCAGGCGTGCATCATGAGCAGGAGATCGTGCGCGCATCCCGTCGTGTACGGTGTGAGCGGTCCCGCATAGGCGAGAAACCGGTCATTGGCCGCGATCGCCTTCTCGCTGGTTTGCCTCGCCCTCTCATAATCCCCGACGAGCATGTAGACATGCGCCGGCATGTGATTGAGATGTCCAGCGTCCGGACACAGCGGACCGAGTGCCTCCGCCGAGACCATCGCCCGCTCGGGCTCGTTCGACATCTCAAGGATGTGGATATGGAGGTGCAGAAGCGCGGGATGCGCTGATACGCCCTGCTGCGCGATGCTGCGTTCGCAGACATCAAGCGCTTCGATGACGTCCGAATTCGGTGCGGCCTTGCCGGTACGAACATCCCACAGACGTCGAGGCGTGCGCGTAATCAGGGCCTCGACGAACAACGCGACGACATCGCTATCGTCGCCATGTTGCCGGTAGATCTCGCGCATTTCCGCCGCATAGGCATCGTCCCAACGATCATACTCCTCGGGCGCAACCGGGTGCGGCTTCGGGACGCGGCGCGCCTGCGACTCAACCAGGCGATTTTCGAGCTCGGTCGCGCCGCGCGCCAACGCGCGGGCCTTCTGAATGTGCGCAAAGGCCGTGCCGGTGGCAACGACCGCTTCCGGCTCGCCGAGATCGCGCCAGGTGAGATTGTAAAACGGTCCGCTGCCATAGGCGACGCCCCAATGCGCCATCACGCAATCGGGATCGAACGCGAGGGCCTTCCTGAAGCACTTGACGCCCTCCGACTTGTTGAAGGCAAAGCACCAGTTCAGGCCCGCGTCGAACCAGCGCTGCGCTTCCGCTGACGCGGTCGAGACCTTGCGCGAATGGCTGCCGAGGTTGAACCGGTCCATCTACGTGCCCTGATCTTCGCCCCAGCGGCGGACCCCACCGATATCGATATCGAACAGATCGAGCATCCTCCCGACCGTCTGGTCCACCATCTCCTCGATCGACCGCGGCTTGGCATAGAATGCCGGAACCGGCGGCGCGACGATCGCGCCCATGTCCGACAGCGCTGCCATGGTCCGGAGATGGCCCCCATGCAGTGGCGTCTCCCGGACCATCAGCACCAGCCGCCGCCGCTCCTTGAGCGTGACATCCGCCGCGCGGGTCAACAATGTCGAGGTCACGCCGGTCGCGATCTCCGACATCGATCGGATCGAGCACGGTGCGACAATCATGCCCGTCGTACGGAAGCCGCCGCTTGCGATCGACGCCGCCATGTCGTCGATACGATAGGCGGTGTGGGCGGCGGCCTTCACGTCGGCGATCTTCACTGCGGTTTCGTGGGCGAAGGTCACTTCGGCGGTTTTCGACATCACCAGATGCGTTTCGATCCCGGCGTTGCGAAGCAGTTGAAGCGTGCGCAGCCCGTAGACGACGCCCGACGCGCCGGAAATGCCGACGATGAGGCGTCGCTGGGCTGGCAACGTTACGCCCATCTGCGAAATTCCCCGTTCATTCCGGCAGCCCCGGCGGCACGGTCGCCGACAGGCCAAACCGTTCCGCCTGCTCGATGGCGATATCGTAACCGGCGTCTGCATGACGCAGCACGCCGATGCCCGGGTCACCATCGAGCACGCGTTTCAGCCTTTCCGCGGTGGCCGGAATTCCATCGGCAACGATGGTCACGCCGGCACTGACGCCGCGGCCACCAAGCCCGTGGATGGCAACGAGATCGGCACCATTTGAGCAGTTCAGGAGCGCGTTGAGAATGGGCCAGTCCGCGATCGCATCCGAGCCGTCCTTCATGTTCTCGGTCTCGCGGTGCGGAAGGGCTGCCGAGCCGGAATCGAGATGATCGCGGGTGAATGCGATCGGCGCCGAGATCTTGCCGCTGGCAACGGCCTGGTTGACCAGCAGCGCCAGCCGGCTGCGTTCACCATAGCCGAGCCAGCCGATCCGGGCGGGCAGCCCGGTGAACCGCACGTGTTCACGCGCAAGCCTGATCCATGACGAGATCGGGTGGTTCGACGAGAACGTGTCGAGGATCATGTCGTCGATCGTGAAGATGTCCTGCGGATCGCCCGAAAGCGCGATCCAGCGGAACGGCCCCATTCCCTGGCAGAACAGCGGCCGGATATAGAGATCGACGAAGGATCGCATCCGGAACGCGTCCGCCACACCGGCCGCCTTCGCCTCGGCGCGCAGGCTATTGCCGTATTCGAAGGCGACCGCTCCCCGATCCATGAAGCCGAGGATCGCACGAAGATGGGTGGCGACGGACTGCCGCGCCAGGGCCGTCAGTTTCGCGGGATCCTCCTGCCGCATTGCGCGTGCCTGCTCGACCGACAGTTCTGCGGGGACGTATCCTTTCAAGGGATCGGGGTAAGTCTGGTCGGTCACGACGTCGGGAACGATGCCGCGTCGGGCCAGTTCCGGCAGCACCACCGCGGAGTTCGCGCAGAGCGCCAGCGCCAATGGCTGCCGGGCGTCTCGCGCCGCAAGCCAGCGCGCGACCGCATCGTCGAGATTGTCCGTTGCTGCATCGCAGTAGCCACTGGCGATGCGCCGGTCGATGCGCGCCTGATCGACCTCAACCACGAGCGTGGAGCCACCGGCGAGCTTTCCCGCCAGTGGCTGGGCGCCGCTCATTCCCCCGCAGCCCGACGTCAGCAGCAGCCGACCGGCCAGCGTGCCGCCAAAATGCTGCCGGCCTACCGACATGAAGGTTTCGTACGTGCCCTGCAGAATGCCCTGGCTGCCGATGTACTGCCAGGCAGCGGCGGTCATACCGGGATAGATGGTCAACCCCATGTCGTGGAACTTGCGTTGGTTGTCCTCGTCGCTCCAGCCGCCGACCAGATTGCCGTTCGCCATGATCACGAGCGGCGTCGTCGCCTGCCCTGGAAACACGCCGATTGGCTTGCCCGATTGCATGACGAGGGTCTGATCCTCGCGCATGGTCGTGAGCGTCGCAACGATCCGATCAAAGCTCTTCCAGTCGCGCGCGGCGCGCGCCACCGACATGTAGATGACGAGATCGTCGGGCGCCTCGCCATTCTCCAGATTGTTCTCCAGCATGCGCAGGATCGCCTCCTGCCGCCAGCCCTTGCAGCGCAGCCCGGTGCCACGCCCGGCCTTAACCTCCCTGCCACGGCGGATGGGGATGTTCATGCGTCTGCCTCCTCGACCAACGGTACCCAGCCGGGCTGCGCCTTCACACGCGCAAGCCACGCGGCGATCGACGGGAAACGTTCCATCTCGTAGCCACCCTGATGCGCCATCGAGAGGTAGCCGAACAGGCCGATATCCGCGATCGTGTAGCGGCCGTCGACCAGCCAGTCATGGGTCGAGAGCCAGGCATCGACCTTTGCCAGCGCCGGATAGGCGCCTTCCTGAAAATCGGCAATCCGATTTGCCATCTGATCGGCGATACCGCGCATACGGTAGAAGCGCGGCAATGCCAGTGCGCGCAACAGGTCCGCCTGTTCGAAGGTCAGCCAGCTCGTCACTTCGGCGCGCAGAAATCGGTCCTCCGGGAGGAACCTCGTCCCCTCGGCAAGATACAGCATGATGGCCGCCGACTCGACGATGGAGCGGCCGTCCTCGAGCTCAAGCACCGGCACGCGCGCGAAACGGCTCTTGGCGCGGAACGCCGGGTCGGCGGTCGCCCCCTTGGCAAGATCGAGCGTGACGCGCTCGAATGGAAGGCCGAGCTGCGTGAGCAGGATGCGGACCTTCCAGGCATTCCCGGACAGGCGGCTGTCGTAGAGACGCAGCATATTCGTATCCCTCAGAGATATGACCGCATATCGACGCCCATGGCCTTCTCGACCTCGGGGAACACCGCAGGATCAAGCGCACCCTTCCCAACCGGAAATTTGGAACGGTGGGCGACGATGACGGCGACACGGGCGCCCGGTTTCGATTCCGAGATCGAGACCACGTCGCCGGTTTTCGGATCGAGTGTCCCGATCATATCCGGGAAGGTCGCGACACGCTTGCCTTCGAAATCCGCGGTCATGAACTCGTTATAGACGCCGAGCACCGCTTCACCACGGCTGCCGCGGATCTTCATCTGGCCGAGATCGAAGCCGCCGCCGTAGGCAACGGTGTTCTCGGTGACCTCGCCTTCGACCAGAAGCTCGCCACCGAGGAATTCGACCGTAGCGTGGACACGATCGGCACCGCTTGCCGCCAGCATGGCACGGCCGAGGTCGAGCTGGAAGCTGATGGCGCCCGGCGCGCCGTTCTCCTTGATGTAACCCGCGCTGAGCGGTCCGCGCGCCGCATAGATCAGACCGCCGTTGATCACCGCCGCCTGACGCATCATGTTTGAGGTGCGGACGATGTCTCCGTCGACAACCACGGCAAGCTCGTTGTTCTCTGCCTTGCTGCCGCTGTAGCCGACCTGCGTGATCGAAAGATCGAGACGCGACGCAAGCCCCATGCCGCCCATTTTCACCGTGGGATGACCGCGCCCATTCGAGGCGGCGTCGACATAGTCGAGCCCGAGTGCTGCCGCGACCAACCAGGCATTGAAGCCCGGGACGTGACCGCAGATCACGCCGACCGGCGGCCTTTCAACCCGCTCCATCAGGCGCCTTGCCGCATTGATGCTGTCGCGCGGCCGGATCGCCCAATTGGCAAACCCGGGCGCACCAACCGCGGTCGCGGTGATAACAGGCGCATCCGGATCCAGCTCGTCGATGTCGACCAGCCGCACACCGCCATAGTCGAGCGCCATCTGGCCAAGCCCGCGGTTCTTGCCGACGGCATTGCGCCCGCTGCCGCCTGCCGACAGGAACAACCCGCCGATGAGTCCGGCCTCTACATCCTCTGCTGTTAGCATTCGCGCCATGTCCGGTCCCTACTCCGCACCCTGATTGCCTGTCATTGGCTCTTTCATGCCGAGGAACGTTGCAAACAGCGAACCGGCTGCTTTCGCCTCGGCTCCCGTACCCTGATAGATCTGCACTCCCGACGACATCACGCAGACATTGTCAGCGACATCGAGCGCACGAGCCGTGTTCTGCTCGACCAGGACGATGGTCATTCCATCTCGCCTGAGCTGCGACAGCGCATCAAGGCACAGATCTACCATTTTCGGCATCAGACCGAGCGACAGCTCGTCGACCAGCAGAAGCCGCGGTTCGGCCATCAGGGCGCGGCCGATCGCCAGCATCTGTTGCTCGCCGCCCGACAGCGATCCCGACAATTGCGATCGCCGCTCGGCCAACCGCGGGAAGTAAGAGAATACGCGTTCGCGTTTCGCGGTGTCGCGCGCGTACGGATGCGCATAGCCGCCAACGGTAAGGTTTTCGTCGACCGTCAAGTCCGAAAACAACTGCCGACCTTCGGGGACCACGGCGATGCCGAAATCGACCCGATCAACGGCACGACGTCGCGTAATGTCCTTGCCCTCGAGCAGGATCCGGCCAGCGTGAATGTCGACGTGCCCCATCACCGCCATGATTGTCGAGGTCTTGCCGGCGCCATTCGGCCCAAGCAGCGCGAAGATCGAGCCGGCGGGCACATCAAGGGTGACATCCCGCACGGCTTCAACGGCGCCATAGCCGCAGCTCAGATGGTCAAGCTTCAGCATGCGCCACCATTTCACCGCCGACATAGGCATCCTGGACCGCCGGGTTCGCCATCACCTCGCGCGGGTCACCGTCGCCGATCACCTCACCATTGTTCAGCACGATCAGGCGTCGACAAACCCGCATGACCTCCTCGAGATTGTGCTCGACGAGGACGACGGTTATTCCGCGCCGATTGACCTCGGCGATCGTCTCGACCTGCTTCGATGCCTCCGTATGATTGAGGCCTGCCAGCGGCTCGTCGAGCAGCATGACTTTCGGATCGACAGCAAGGGCCCGCGCCAGCTCCAACCGCTTGAGCTGGCCGAGCGGAAGCTCGCCGGCGAGCCGGCGCTCGGTGCCGGCCAATCCGACCGAGGCGAGAATCTCCGCGGCCCGCCCGGCTTCAGCCTTGCGGCCGACGTGCAGGAGAGCGCGCAGCGGGCCGGACGTATAACCGATGCCCGCAGCCAGGATCACGTTATCGAGCACCGTCATGTCGCGGAACGGACGAACGATCTGGTGGGTCAGCGCAAGGCCGGCACGAACACGCGCCGAAGTCGGCTCGCTGGTCACGTCGGCACCGCCGAGGATCACCTTGCCGCGATCCGGTCGCAGCAGACCGGCGATGATGCGGATGAGGGTGGTCTTGCCGGCGCCGTTCGGTCCAATCAGGCCGACGAAATCGCCGGCGTCGACGGCGCGCGTGACGCCGGCAACGGCCTGCACCCCGCCAAACCGGATCGCGACGTCCCTGAGCCCGAGCACCTCGCTCATGCCTTCCTCGTTCGGGCAAACACATTGTGGACCAAAGCTGCAAGACCGCCGGGTGCCAGGCGGATCACCAGCACGAGCATCCCGCCGAAGACGAGCAGCCGATAGTCGTTGACGAAGCGGATGGCCTCCGGCAGCAGCGTCAGCCCGATCGCGGCCGCGACGACGCCCCAGGTCGAACCGATACCGCCGATCACGACCATGGCCATGAGCATGACCGACAGAATGAAATCGAAGGCGTCGGCGGTGATGAACTGGGTAAAGAACGCATAGAGCGCTCCTGCGAGACCAGCGAGCGCGGTCCCGATGCCGAACGCCGCCAGCTTGTACGCGCCGGCGCTGATCCCGAGCGTGGCAGCAGCCTGCTCGTCCTCCCCGACGGCGCGGAATGCAAATCCCATCCAGGAGCGACTGAGATACAGGCTGAAGGCGATGGTAGCGCAGGCCAGCAGCAGAATCATGATCATGTTACCGGACGCCCCCAAACCGGTCGCCGGAATGCCGCTGATCCCCATCTCGCCACCGAGCCAGGACTGCTTTCGAACAAAGCCGACGAACAGGAAGTTGACCCCGATCGTCGAGACCGCAAGAAAGTCACTTCGCACCCGTAGCGAAGCGAACCCCACAAGCGTACCGAGCAAGCTGCCAGCGCCCGCCCCCGCGAGCAACGCCAGCGGTACGCTCGCGCTCGCGACCATCGCCAACGCCGCCGCGTAGGCGCCGGCCCCGAAGAATGCGCCGTGACCCAGGCTGATCTGGCCACAGAATCCACTGATCATGTTGAGGCTGACGGCCAGGATCACGTTGATGCCGATGATCGAGACGATGCTGATCGTGTAAGCGCTCATGCCGCACGCGTCCCCGTGAACCCCTGCGGGCGGATCATCAGCAGGACGATGAGCGCGAGAAACGCAATGGCGTCCCGATCGAGCCAGGCACCGATGAAGATGGTGCCGTAGGCTTCGACGAGACCAAGCACCAGGCTCGCCACCAGCGTGCCGCGAACGCTCCCTAGTCCTCCCAGGACGATGATTGCCAGTGCCTTGTAGCTGACGACGAAACCGATCGCCGGATCGACCAGGTTGTTGAGCAGCGCAACGAGACCGCCGGCGACCGCGGCAAGCACCGATCCAATCGCAAAATTGAGATAGCGGACCTTGATGGGATCAATCCCGAAGCTCGCCGCGATCTTCGGTCTCGACACCGTCGCGCGCCAGCCAAGACCGATTCGAGTCCGGGTAGTGAACAGGTGCAAGCCGACAAAGATGATCGCCGCGGTCACGATCAACGCGATCTGAACGGCGCTGATCGTGACGCCGTGCAAGTCGAACGTGGTGAAGGAGAACCTGTTCTGGCGAAAGGTCACCCCCTGCTCCCCGAACACAATGCGGAACGCGTCCTGCATCAGTACCAGAAGTCCGACCGAGGCGATCATCGGCACGTCGGGACGATACCCCAGCAGCGGCTCGTACAGCAGACGATAAATCGCAATGCCGAACAGCGGCGTCACGATGATGGCCACGACAAAGCCAAACGCGATGCTGCCGGTCGCGTTGGCCACGAGTACGACCACATAGGCGCCGAGCGCGAACACCGCCGCATGGGCGACATGCAGAATGCGCAGCAAGCCGTAGACGAGGGTCAGGCCGACCGACATCATGGCGTACATGCAGCCGAAGCTGACGCCGGTCACGGCCAGATCAACATAATACACCGGATTGGTCCTCCCGGTGAAAGCGTGAGCCTGCCGGAGCCCACGCTCCCCCGTCACTTCTCAGGTGGTGCGAACGCGTTCAGATCGTTGATGTTGCCGGCCGGGGCAAACTTGCCGCCTTTGATCTCATTAACCTGGATCGGCATGATCATTTCGTGCAGGCTGTTGAAGCCGTTCATGTTGCCTTCGAGCAGCGGGAAGTCCTTGGTCGCGGCCAGCGCGTCGCGTACCTTGTCGGGCTCGGCGCTGTTGGCACGCTTGACACCGTCGGCCATCAACCGCACCGCCGAATAGGTGATCGCGGCGACGCCTTCCGGTGCATAGCCGGCGCGCTGCTTGAACTCGGTGAAGAATTTCTGCAGCGCCTCGTCCTTGCGGTCGCGATCGAAGCTGTCGATGATATAGGTGCCCTCCGCCGCTGGCCCCGCGATTTCGATGAACTTCTCGGAATCGAAGGCCTGCGAGCCCACGATCGGGACGGTGATGCCCGCCGCGCGAAGCTGGGCGACCAGCGGCCCTCCGGTGAAGAAATAGCCGGTGGCATAGACGCCATCCGGATTGTCGCGCTTCACGCTGGCCACGATCGAACCGAACTGGCGATCCTTCAGCGAGTAGCTGTACTTGTTGACGACCTCGACGCCGTATTTTGGAGCTGCTTCCAGGAAGCCATCCATCGTTGCCTGACCATAGTCATTGTCCATGGTGATGGTGGAGACCTTCTTCAGCCCCAGCGTCTTGCCGATATAAAGCGCGGTGGCCACCCCCTGCGGCGGTCCAAGATGTACGAGGCGGAACATGTAGTCGCCTGCGCGGGTGATATCGGGATGCACGCCATAAGCAGCGATCATCACGACCCCTGCCTTCTGGAACACGGGCGCCGCCGCCCGTCCCGATGCCGAATAGCTGCCGTTCACCACGAGCTTGACGCCGTCTTCGCCGATCAGCTTGTTCGCAGTGAAGATGGCCTGATCGGACTTGGCCTGATCGTCATAAGTGACGAGCTGCACCTTCTGGCCGAGCACGCCACCGCCGGCATTGATATCCTCGACCGCCATTTCGGCCGCGATCTGGGCCGATTTGCCGTCGGTCGCGGCGGGACCGGTCAACGGCGCCTGAAATCCGATCTTGATGTCCGCGCGCGCAGGCGACACTGCGACGGTCGCGAGCAGGATAAGGCTGGCAAGGCTGGACAGGCTTGCCGCTGCCAGCGCAGGTTGCCTGTGGTTCCGTGTCAACATGGCATTCTCCGCGAAGTGAGAGTTGATCGTTGCCGTCCCTAGATGATCTTGTGCAGGCGAAGGATATCCCGCGCGCGCGCCTGCGCCGCCGCCGGCGGGCGCGCCAAATCCCAGTCCTGGCGGTCGCCGGCCCGCCGCGTAGCGTCGATGCCGAGCTTCGCAATCGTACCGTCCCGTTCGAGCGGCTCGGAGCGGTCGGCGCGAACGGCGGGGACCATCACGTGATCGCGATCCGGCCTCGCACGCGTCGCGCAGGCCCACTCGACATCGAGCGGGCTCCAGGGATCGATATCGTCGTCGACGATGATCACCTGCTTGATCAGATTGACCGCCGCCCAGACGGCGAACATGGCCTTGCGCGCCTCTCCCGGCCGCGGAGCGCTCAACGACACCACGGCATGCAGCCGGCCGGCGCCGCCCACGCCGACGGCCACTTCACGGACCGACGGCACGGCATTGCGAACCGCGCGGCACAGCCCGGCCGCGATCGCTACCCCACCCAGCAGGCAATGCTCGGGATGGTAGCCCGGCAGGATCACCTGAAAGAATGCGTCGTGCCGTCGCGTCAGGCGCGTGAACGTCGCGACGATGCCGGCACCGTAGGTCTCGTACATGCCGTGGAATTCGCTGACCGAGCCCTCCACAAAAGGCTCGCCGGCATCCAGCGTCCCCTCCAGCACGCACTCGCAGTGCGCCGGCACGAGAAGGTCGGATTGCGTGCAACGCACCACTTCGAGCGGCTCTCCGAGCAGAGCGCCCGCAATCGGAAGCTCGTCGTCGCCGAGACCGAGATAGAGACATGCCGCGATCAGCACGGCTGGATGATTGCCGATACAGACGGCAATATTGAGTGTCTCGCCGCGGGCGAGTGCCGCACGCGCAAGGATCGCAAGGTGATGATTGGGGGCGATGCCGACAAACGCGCGGTTCGCGCCGAGCGGCATCAAACGGGCGATCGACAGGTTAGCCTGCCCGCTCACCCGATCCTTGGCGACGATCGCGCCTGCCGTGATGTAAGGCCCAGCTTCCTTCTCAAAGAAGCGTGGGATCGGCAATTCGTCCAGCAAAGACGGCATCGCAATGATCTTCTCCTGGCACGGCGCCGAAGAGACGATTCGATGCGGCAACGGCTGCTCGATCGCGGCGATCAGCGCGGCCTGCATGTCGCGGGTCGTGCTGCCCATTCCGAGAGCAAAGCGTGGCAGCGAATTGAGCAGATTGCCGACGATCGGCAGAGCCGCCGCACCTGCCCCTTCGACGTTTGGAAACTGCAGGGCCGGACCGGCATCCGCTTGCGCAAGACATGCCGCGACCTCGTAATCCAGCTTGACCGCATCGGGGATACTGACGAGGTCTCCTGCCTCGGCAAGCGTCGACAAGAACGCGCGCATCGACTGCCTGGAAGCGGCTCCCGCAGGCTTCGAGGTGTCCTGTGCGCTCAAATCCATCTCGCTCCAACACCCGAACCGGGCGACATTGCCGACATCGATCATATCGGCGGGCATCGCAGCGTCCATCGGTTGATCGATTAAAGCAGCACATAGGGAAAAGCGAAAGCCGGTGACGCGGACCGGCCGGGCAGTTATGCTTGGTGCGACGTGACCGAGGCCCGATGGTTGAGCTGCGCACCCTTGCCTATTTCGTGACGACCTGCAGGGCCACCAGCTTTGCGCGCGCGGCCGACGAGCTCAGCATCGCCGTCTCCACCCTGAGCACGACCCTGAAGGCGCTTGGCCAGGAACTCGGCATCACCCTGTTCAGGCGCTCGAACAATGCGCTGTATCCGACCGAAGCGGCGCGGACGCTGATGCGTGCCGTTGAGCCGCTGCTGGTGGCGGAGATGTTCGCGCGCCGTCATGTCGCTGCGCCGGCCGACGCCCGGCTACGGCACCTGGTCGTCGAGGTGAACCTGACCTTCACCATCGGCGGGATCAGCAAGGCGCTTCGATTTGCCATCGACAAGATGGCGGTCGAGCGTCCCGACGTCTTCGTCGACGCGCAATGGAAGGACGAGCGGGACACTCCGCACGTCACGACAATCGCTGACGACTGGAGCGGGCTCGACCGGAGCCACCTCACGATCGCTCTCAGCGAAGCCGGCCAGCGCAAATCAAGGCATGAAACGGTGGTGCTATCCGACCCATGGGTCTTTGCCCTCCGGTTGCCGGCAAGCACGCGCAAACCACCTGGTGCTGCCGATCTGTTGTCCGGGCGGATCGTCGTTCCCATGCTCGCCGCGCCATTGGTCGAGCAGGCCGACCGCTATTTCAGCCGGCACAAGATTACCGGCGTCCGTTTTCTCAACGATCATCCTGGCGATCTGCCGCGTACCCTCGACGACTATGCCGATGCTGCCCTGTTCGTACCACGCAGCCTGATGTCGCCCCGGCTTGGGCTCTCCAACGTCGTCCTGGTCAATCCAGAGCACGAATTGACCATGGAGCTCGTCGCGCGATCGACCGAACCGAGCGCGATCGCAAACCTGTTCGTGCGTCATCTGAAGCTGGCGCTCGCGGCTGAACGACCGGGACGCCCGGAGCGGCCGATCGTTAGTCTTCGCCAGATCCATTATTTCAACCTGATCCACCGGGTCCGCCGCGTCTCCGCCGCAGCGCGGGGGGTCAATATCAGCCAGCCGGCGCTGAGCGAGCAACTGCACAAGCTCGAGAGGTCGCTCGGCGGCGCCCTGTTCGAGCGCAAGGACGACGGTGTCGTGCCCACCACGAAGGGCAATCGCCTGGCGCGCTTCGCGGCCCTGATCGAAGCCGGCTGTCGTCGCCTGTCGGCAGGCGACGACAGCGCCACGCTCCCGCAAGGCCGACGCATCGTCGTCGGCATCCTGCCGTCGGTCAATCAACACGGCTTCCTGGTCAATCGCATTGCCGAGGCGGTCACCGAAATTCGCGCGCGCTATCCGGCCCTCAAGCTCGTGTTCCAGGAGGCGCCCAACGGCACGTTGCAGGACTGGGTGATCCGCGGGCTGGTCGGGGTCGCGATCGTCGAGACCACGCTGCCGCACATGCCACGCTTGCCGCTCGGCTCGTCGGAAGGCCTTGCCGCCATCGCACACCGGTCGCACCGGCTGCTGCCCAGCGGCCCCGTCCGCCTTGCCGATCTGATCCGGTGCGAGCTGGCGCTGCCGACGAACCGCTTCGGCTTGCGCCAACTGCTGGAGAACGCGGCCTTGGAACGCGGGCTGAAGATCCAGCCCGTCATGGAGATCGACGCGCTGCCGATGGCAGTATCGCTATTGGCGCGGCTGCCGGTGTGCACGGTGCTGCCCGCCTCGGCGGTGGCGCGGGAGATCGACAGCGGCGATCTCGTCGCTCATGCGATCATAGAGCCCACGATCGCACGGCGTCTCTATGTGATCTATTCCGGAGAGCGGACGTTGAGCGAGCAGGAGCGCGGCCTCGTCAACATCCTGCGACGGAAATTGTCGGAATCGCACGATGCCGACTAGCTGTTGGCATCAGACGCTCAAACGTCGATCAGGCTTGCTGCAGCGACTGATCGAGCGCCTTGACCGCATGGAGGATCACCGCGGCACCCGCGGCGACAGCGTCCTGATCCGCCCATTCCTCCGGCGCATGGCTTTTCCCGGCGCGGCACGGCACAAACACCATCGCCGAGCGACAGATGCGGCTCATGAATGCCGCATCGTGGCCGGCTCCGCTCGGAAGGTCGGTCCGTGTCAGACCGAGGTCGTGCGCAGCTCGCCGCAGGACCGCCTGCAGCGTCGGATCGCAGGCGACCGGCGGACCGTCCGAGAGCGTGACGAACGCGCCGCGTCGAACCCGCGCAGCGGTCGCAGCGGCCTGGCTCTCGTGATCGAGCGCCGCCACGAAGCGCTCCGTCAACGCCGGATTGGTCGTACGCACATCGACGATCATGGTGCAGCGGCCGGGCACGATGTTCGATGCCGACGGATCGACCGCGAGAATGCCCACTGTGGCAACGAAGTAGTCAGGGCCTTCGCTATCGAGCCGCTCGGCGATATTGCGCACCGCACCCACCGTGCTGGCCGCCGCCACCAGCGCATCGCGGCGCAAGTGAAGCGGCGTCGTTCCGGCATGGTCGGCCTCGCCCTCGAAGATGATCTCGAGGCGGCGGATGCCGACGATCGACGACACCACACCGACGTCCAATGATTGCGATTCGAGCACAATGCCCTGCTCGATATGCAACTCGAGAAAGGCATGGATGTCGTTCCGCCGCGCTTCAGGCAGCCGATCCGGGTCGCCACCGACCCGCCGCAAGGCATCACGAAGCTTCTCACCGCCGGGCTCGGCCAGATCGAGCATCTTGTCGTCAAGCGAGCCCGTCATACCGCGGCTGCCGACACAAGACAGGCCGTATTCGCTGGGCTCTTCGGCCAGGAAATCGATGATTTCGAAAGAATGATCCAGACGCGTGCCGGAATCGCGCAGTGCGCGCGCGATCTCCAGCCCGGTCGCCACGCCGGCAATGCCGTCAAAGCGCCCACCCGACGGCACGGTGTCGCTATGCGAGCCTACCGCGATCACGCCGAGCGCAGCATTGCGGCCCTCAATCCGCCCGATCAGATTGCCGGCGGTATCGATCCGGGTCGTCAACCCGGCTTGAACGAAGCGTTCGGCAAGCCAGGCGCGGCCTTCGAGGAAGCGCGCGGTGAACGAGCGGCGCGTATAGGGGCGAGCTGGATCCGTGATGTCCGCCAGCGCCATGATGTCGGACCACAGACGCCCGGCATCGAGGGGAAGATTGGATCTCGTCACGAACAAACCTGTCAATGCGCGCGCAAGGGGCTGACGAACCGGCCTGAGCCCGGCTTGGCAAGCACCTCCCCGTCGGCCGCGACGCATTCGCCGCGAACATGGCTCTCGATGACGCGGAACGGCAGCTCGATCCCCTCGTAAGGGCTCCACGACACGAAGTTATTGCCGCTGGCCGCCGCGCTGTAGCGGTGGGGATCCCGCCGCATCAACACGATGTCGGCATCGCGACCGATCTCGAGCGCTCCCTTGACGTGCGTGATCCGGAACAGTGCCGCGGGATTGAGCGCAAGCAGACGCGCAGCATGCATCAACGGCAGGCCGCGCTCGTCGAGCCCCTTCAGAAGCAGGCAATAGAGCGCTTCGAGCCCGGGAACTCCGGATGCGTTCTTCAACATGTTCGGATCGGTCTTGCGATCTTCAGACCAGCTGACATGATCGGTCGAGACGATCGTGACGTTGCCGGCGGCGAGATGATGCCAGAGCGCCTCGACCTCCTTTCGGGGACGCAGCGGCGGATTGATCTTGGCCTTGCCCCCGAGGCGACGGACGTCGTTGTCTTCGTCGAGCGTCAGGTAGTGCACGCAGGCCTCGATCGTCGCGCCGTGTCCCTGTGCGCGGTAGGCCGCGGCAAGCTCGTATCCGCGCCCGATCGAGCAATGAACAATGTGCACGGGACAGCCGGCCGCGGCACCGAGTTCATAGACCTCCGCAGTCGCCAGTGCCTCGGTCACCGGAGGCCGCGACAGGCCGTGGGCGGTGTAATCGGTGATCCCGCTCGCCTCGACGTCAGCCATGAAGGCGCGCACCATCTCGTCATTCTCGTTATGGATGCCGGCGATCAGGCCGCGCTTTCCGACCTTGCCGAAGCACGCATAGAGCATTTGCGGCGAAATCCGCGGAAAGCGCGTCGGATGCGTGCCGAACGTCGAGAACTTGAACGCCGCGGCACCCGCATCAACCAGTTCATCCACTCGCGCCGCGCCTTCGGTCGGATCGACGGTAGCATAGAGCGCGAAGTCGACACGCGCTTGCGCGCCCGCTTCTGCGACCTTGGTGCGAAAGCGCTCCGCGGTCGCGATCAGACAATTGTCGTCATAAGGCATGTCGACGATCGTGGTGACGCCACCGGCCGCCGCGCTCCGCGTCGACCATATGAAGTCTTCCTGCCCAAGCTGGCTGCGGCTGTGCACCTGTGCATCGATGGCCCCGGGCAGCACAAGAAAACCGGCACCGCCGTGCTTTTCGCCGGCAGGCGCCGCACCGGAGCCGACTGCCTGAACCTTTCCGTCTCCGACCAACACGTAACCATGGTCGATCACGCGGTCGGGAAGGACGATCGAGCCTGCAAAAACCGAGTCAGCCATCGTTTCTCTTCATTGGTTGTCGGCGGTCGTTGCCGGGACGGTTGCTGCCGTGGTGCGGCGTCACGTTAGACGAAGGTCGTGGGTGCGCCAAATCCGGATCGCCTGAAGCCGTCGATAGGAAAAACCAAATATCGTTCGCACGTTGTCTGATCAGGCGTTGGGCAGCCGAGGGCTAAAATCTCTGCATCGATCCCGGCTTGCCCGTTCCGACGGCTTCCATTATGTATAGACATGTTCGGACGAGGACAGTCGGCATGAACGACCGCCTACTTGCTTTCGACGGGATCGGGCAGGACTTTCCCGCACCCGGCACGAAGGCCAATATCCGTGTGCTCGACGGAATCAGCTTTGACGTCGACCGGGGCAAGTTTGTCGCCGTGATCGGTCCGAGCGGATGCGGAAAGAGCACGCTGCTTCAGATGGCTGCGGGTCTCCTCATGCCGACCCGCGGCGCTGTCCATCATCGCGGACGCACGGTCACGACGATCAACACCGAGGTCGGCTTCGTGCCGCAGCAGGCCCAGCTGTTTCCGTGGAAGACGCTCGCCGAGAATGTCGAGCTTCCGCTCCTGCTTCGAGGTGTCGCGGCCGACGAACGCAGGCAGCGCGTCGCAGATGCGTTGGCCGCCGTGGGCCTGAATGGCTTCGAACGGCATTTCCCGAACCAGTTGTCCGGCGGGATGCAGAAGCGCGGCTCGATCGCCCGCACGCTGGTTTACCGGCCCGATATCATCCTGATGGATGAGCCGTTCGGTGCCCTCGACGCCCAGACCCGCATGGTCATGCAGAGCGATCTGCAGACCCTCTCGATGGAGGCCGGCGCGACCGTCATCTTCGTCACCCATGACATCACCGAGGCCGTCCTGCTCGCCGACCATGTCGTCGTGCTGAGCCAACGGCCATCGCGGCTGCTTGCAAATATTCCGATCGATCTGCCGCGGCCGCGCAACATGTTCGAGCCGTTCCGCAATCCGGGCTTTGGGGACGCCTATGATGCGGTATGGACCGAGTTCCGTTCGCAGATCGATATCGGACGCGTTCATTGACCGAAGGCAAGCCGATGACCGAGATGACCTACGAGACCGCCGGAGGCGGAACGGCACCGCGCCGCTCGCTCTCCGCTCGCGCAGCGAAGCCGCTGCAATGGCTATTGAAGCTGCTACCCGGGATAGCCCTGCTCGTGTTCTGGCAATGGTCCTCCGGACGCCTGATCAAGGAAATCTATGTCAGCAAGCCGACGGCGGTCGCCGAGCGGCTCTACGAGTTGTTCGCCTCCGGTGAGATCTATCCGCATCTGTGGACCACGGGCCAGGAGCTGGTGCTTGGCTATGTGATCGGAGTCGCGGGCGGCGTTTTGGGAGGCTATGCGCTCGGCCGCTCGCCGCAGCTGGCGCGGATTTTCGAGCCCTATGTGATGGCGTTCTACGGCATACCGAAGATTGCCCTCGCGCCGCTCTTCATCATCTGGTTCGGAATCGGGATGGGATCGAAGATTGCGCTTGCTTCGATCATGGTGTTCTTCCTGGTCTTCTACAACGTGTACGCCGGCGTGCGCAGCGTCGACCGCGAACTCGTCAATCTGACGCGGGTGATGGGCGCGAACCAGCGTCAGCTCACCTATCATGTCTTTCTGCCGGCTGCGGCTCCGTTCGTGATGCTGGGCATGCGCCTTGCCATTCCCTACAGCGTGATCGGCGTGATCGTCGGCGAATTTACCTCGTCCGCGCAGGGGCTCGGCCTGTTCATTCACGAGGCGTCGTCCACCTACGACCCGGCCGGTGTGTTCGCCGGCATCGTCATCCTGCTCGCCTTCGTCGGCGTAGCCAATTTTCTCGCCGGTCGGCTCGAACGCCGGCTGTTGCGCTGGCGCTCGCTTTCGGGTGCCGGTCCGATCGACATCTGAGAATTGGGAGACATCCATGCGCACCTTGATCGGACTGGCGAAGGTCGTCGGAGCCGTGCTTGCGACCCTGGCGGGTCAGGCCCAGGCACAGCAGGCGGTCCGGATCGGGCTCGGCGCGCCGACCCTCAGCTTCCTGCCGATCTGGTCGGCCCGGGCGCTCGACACATTCAAGACGCAGGGATTGACGCCGAACGTCGTCGCGCTGCCGGGAGGCGATGCCTCGGCGCTCGCTGCGCTCGATGCCGGCGACATCGATCTGGCGGCAGTCGGTCCCGACTCGATGTTGCGGGCGGCAGCCAAGGGACAGCCGTTCGAGATCGTCTATTCGCTCATGTCGAAAGTCACACTGCAACTCGTCGTCTCGCCTGCGCTCCTGGAGCGTACCGGCGTGAAACCGAGCGATCCGCTCGAGAAACGGCTTGCCGCCATGAAAGGTACGCTTGTCGGCGCCACGGCCCTTGCCGGTGCCCAGGAGATTGCGGCGCGCTGGCTCGCGGCCAAGGGTGGCCTCGATCCCAAGAATGACATCAAGGTCGCGCAGGTCGGCAGCCCCACCGCGATCCAGGCCGCGCTGGAAGCGAAGCGGATCGATGCTTTTGTGCTCTCGCCGCCGGAAGGATATCTCGCCGAGAAGGCAGGTTCCGGCGTCGTGCTGGTGTCGCTCGGCGACGATTTCCCGTTGCTCGCAAAGCAACCCTACCTCGTGCTCGTTGCGAAGAAGCCGATCAGCCCGGCCACGGCCGATCTCATCACCAAGACCGCCAAGGCTCTGCAAGAAGCAAGCGCCGCGACGATCAGCAAGCCGGACGACGCCGCGGATGCGATACAGAAGCAATTCTTCGCCAAGGCCGATCCGAAGGCGATCGCAGCTGCCCTCAAGGCGATGAGCGGCGGTGTCGCCGAGGGCGGAAAGATCGACGCCGAAGCCATGCAGAATTCGTTGATCTTCGCCAAGGAAGTCGGCACCAACTTCGGTAAGGAGTTCGACGCGAAGGCCTCCGAGAATGATCTGTGGACAAACCGTTTCGTCGACGCCGCGAAAGCCAGATGATCTAGCCACTCGGCGTGAAGCGCGCCGTCAGGTCATAGAGCGGACCGGGATGAACGAGGCGGACAGCCGTAATCGGCTCACCGTTTCGCCACGTTCGGCGCTCGATGATCAGGCAGGCAGCCCCCTCCTCGATGTTGAGTTCAGCCGCCAGCGTGCTGTCGGCATTGCCGGCCGAAATGCGGTGCTCGGCCTCCGTCCATGGCACGTGATCAACCAGCCATGTGCTGGGCGGCACAACCGAGAAATCCTGGTTGGCCGCGTCGGGGACCGCATCGAGGTTGAGGATCCGGTCCTCCAGCGCGAACGGCTGCTTTGCAGCGTCGTGGCGGCACCTCAGAGCCAGGATCGAGGTTCGCGTCCCGAGATCGAGCCGAGCCTTGTCGTCGCGCGTGGCAGGGCGCTTCTGCCGTTGCAGCAGCGTATAGCCGTAGCGTTCGCCTCGATTTTCGACTTCCGCCTTCAAGTCCGGAATTTGCAGCACTGCCGAATGGACTTTCGGCCGCGACACAAAGCTGCCGGCGCGGCGCCGGCGCTCGAGAAGACCTGCGGCCGCAAGTCCCGACAGCACCTTGTTGACGGTCATGCGCGCGCAGGAATAGGTGTCCATCAGTTCGTGTTCGAACGGAAGGCGGTGGCCCGGCGGCCACTCACCCGAGATGATCCGGCCTTCGATATCGTTGCGGATCCGCTGATAGAGCGCGACGCCGCCGCTGGCGTCCCGTTTCGATGTGACCTTCATGCGGCGAGAAACCCCTGCAGCCTGCGGCGGAAGCCGGCTGCGACCGACTCCGCCTGATGGTGTCTGCCGTTTGTCACAACCTTGCGCCCGGATGTCCAGACACAGTCCACAGCAGGGCGTGCGCTGGCGAAAATCCAGCCGTCCAGAAGTGCATCATCGGATCGGCCGGCCAGCGCCAGACTTTCGGCATCCAGGCTGACGATATCGGCCGCCAGGCCCGCAGCGAGACCGCCGGGAACGCCAAGGGCCTGAGCCCCGCCGGCGAGTGCACCATCGAACAGCGAGCGTCCGGTCGAGGTGCTCGGTGCAGAGGTTATGACATTGCGCCCCCGCAGCTTGAGGCGTTGCGAATATTCGAGCTGACGCAGTTCGTCCGCGGCGGCGATGAGCACGTTCGAGTCCGTGCCGACGCCAAACCGACCGCCGGCGCCGCGGAACACCACTGCATTGAAGGTCCCGTCACCGAGATTGGCCTCGGTCACTGGACAGAGCCCAGCGACCGCATCGGTTGCAGCCATCGCGCGGGTCTCGTCGTCGGTCATGTGGGTGGCGTGTACCAGACACCAGCGACGATCAACCGCCGCGTGATCCAACAGCCATTGGACCGGCCGGTGGCCGCTCCAGGCAAGGCAATCCTCGACCTCCTTCGTCTGTTCAGCGACATGGATGTGGACGGGACCGACTCCCGCGAGCGGCAGGATGGCCGCCAGCTCCTCGGGCGTGACCGCACGCAACGAATGGGGCGCGACGCCGACCAGTCCGCCGTCACACGCAGCCACTGCGCGCCGCGACGCTTCGACCAGGCGTGCAAACCGATCGACATCGTTGACGAAACGCCGTTGTCCATCGTCCGGTGCGCAGCCGCCAAATCCGGCGTGGGCATAGAACACCGGCAGCAGCGTCAGGCCGATGCCGCTAGTTTGTGCGGCAGCGACAACGCGTCCGGCCAGTTCCCCGATGTCGGCATAGGGTTGGCCCTGGGTATCATGATGAATGTAATGAAATTCGCCGACCCGCGTGAACCCGGCCTCGAGCATCTCGACATAGGCCTGCGCAGTGATCGCCTCGATGTCTTCGGGGGTCATGCGGGCGACGAAGCGGTACATCAGGTCGCGCCAGGTCCAGAAGCTGTCGGACGAGTTGCCGCGTATTTCAGTCAGTCCCGCCATGCCGCGCTGAAAGCCGTGGCTATGGAGATTGGGCAGCCCCGGCACACCGATCGCATGACGTTCGTCGGCGTCGGTCGCGGCAACGCCGCACTGGACGGCCGATATCCGCCCTCCCGCGATGGATATCAGAACATCGCGTGACCACCCGTCCGGCAGCAGGGCTTGTTTGAAATGCAGCTCGGCCAATCTCGTCTCCGGCGTTGACGTGAAGCTGGACAGCACGCCTTGGCAATGCAATATGTATAGACAAATGGCGTGTCCGTGCCAAGCGCCGACGCAAAGGATAACGGGTATCCATCTTCATGAGTGTCGCCGATCACGTCTGGCATCACTGTCGCCTCGCCACCCTCTCCCCACAAAGCGCGGGCATTGGCGTCGTCGACGACGGCTTGATCGCGGCGAAGGACGGGGTGATCGTCTATGCCGGTCCAAGGACGGATGCGCCGACCGGCGTCGGTACGGCCCGGTCGACCGATTGCGAGGGCCGCTGGATCACGCCGGGCCTGATCGACTGTCATACCCATCTGGTCTACGGCGGCAATCGGGCCGAGGAATTCGAATTGCGGCTGGCGGGCGCCAGCTACGAGGAGATCGCGCGGCGTGGCGGCGGAATCGTCTCCACCGTCAAGGCTACGCGTGCGGCAAGCGAAGACGAACTCGTGTCGGGCGCGCAACGACGTCTGGAGGCGCTGATCGCGGAGGGCGTGACCACCATCGAGATCAAGTCGGGCTATGGGCTCGAGCTTGCGACCGAGCGCCGCCAGCTTCGCGCGGCGCGGCAGCTTGCCCGCGACAACCCGATCATGGTGCGGACATCGTTCCTCGGTGCCCACGCACTGCCGCCCGAACATGCCGGTGATTCCAAGGCTTACATCGCCGATGTCTGCGACATGATCCCGCGCCTTGCGGCCGAAGGCCTGGTCGATGCCGTCGACGCCTTCTGCGAGACGATCGCGTTCTCGGCGGACGAAACCGCACAGGTCTTCGCGCGTGCGCGCGACTGCAATCTTCCTGTCAAGCTCCATGCCGACCAGCTCTCGAATCTCGGTGGCGCGGCGCTTGCCGCACGGTTCGGCGCCGTGTCGGCCGATCATCTCGAATATACCGACGAAGCCGGCATTGCAGCCATGTCAGACGCGGGCACCGTCGCGGTGGTACTGCCGGGCGCGTACTATTTTCTCCGCGAAAAGCAGGCTCCGCCGATCGCCGCGATGCGCAAGCACCATGTTCCGATTGCGCTGGCGACCGACAGCAATCCCGGCTCGTCGCCGCTGACCTCCCTGTTGCTGACCATGAACATGGGGGCCACGCTGTTCCGCCTGACCGTGGACGAATGCCTGGCGGCTGTCACGCGCGAGGCCGCTCGCGCTCTCGGCCTGTTCGGGGAAGTCGGAAGCCTTGAGGCCGGCAAGTTCTGCGACCTCGCCATCTGGGACATCGAACGCCCGGCCGAGTTGGTCTACCGCATCGGCTTCAATCCGCTGCACGCGCGCATCTGGCGAGGCCGGATCACATGACTTCCTGCTCCCACCAGCACTGGATCCGTTCCCATGACCCGTATCGATAACGCGCGCGTCGTTCGCGCCCCCCGTGGCCCGGACCTTTCGGCGAAGAGCTGGCTTACCGAAGCGCCGTTGCGCATGCTGATGAACAACCTCGACCCCGACGTTGCAGAGAAGCCCGGCGAGCTCGTCGTGTATGGAGGTATCGGACGCGCAGCGCGTGACTGGGAGAGCTTCGACCGGATCGTCACGACGCTACGCCGCCTCGACGGAGATCAGACGCTTGCGATCCAGTCCGGCAAGCCGGTCGGGGTCTTCCGCACCCACGCCGATGCCCCCCGCGTGCTGATCGCAAACTCTAACCTTGTGCCGCACTGGGCGACCTGGGAGCACTTCAACCTGCTCGACCGCAAAGGCTTGATGATGTACGGCCAGATGACGGCAGGCTCCTGGATCTACATCGGCAGCCAGGGCATCGTCCAAGGGACCTATGAGACCTTCGCCGAGCTCGGGCGCCGCCACTACGGTGGCAATCTCGCCGGCAGATGGATCCTCACGGCGGGGCTTGGCGGAATGGGCGGTGCGCAACCGCTTGCCGCGGTGATGGCCGGAGCATCCTGCCTTGCGGTCGAATGTCAACCGTCTCGCATCGAGATGAGGATGCGCACGCGCTACCTCGATCGCCAGGCCAGGGATCTCGACGAGGCGCTCGCGATCATTGCGGAAGCGGGAAAGACGGGTAAGCCGGTCTCGGTCGGTCTGCTCGGCAATGCGGCGGACGTCTTTCCCGAGTTGGTCCGGCGCGGGATCAAGCCTGATGCCGTGACTGACCAGACATCTGCCCACGATCCGGTCAACGGCTATCTGCCCAAGGGCTGGACCATCAACGACTGGCAGTCGCGCCGCGAGAGCGACCCGAAGAGCGTCGACCGCGCGGCACGCGCATCCATGGCGGAGCATGTCCGCGCCATGCTCGACTTCCATCGCATGGGGATTCCCGTCGTCGACTATGGCAACAATATCCGCCAGATGGCGCTCGAGGAAGGCGTCAAGGACGCCTTCGACTTCCCCGGCTTCGTACCGGCCTATATCAGGCCGCTGTTCTGCCGCGGCATCGGCCCGTTCCGCTGGGCTGCCCTGTCCGGCGATCCCGAAGACATCTACCGCACCGACGCCAAGGTGAAGGAGCTGATGCCCCATGACGCCTCACTGCATCACTGGCTCGACATGGCGCGGCAGCGCATCGCCTTCCAGGGTTTGCCGGCCCGGATCTGCTGGGTCGGGCTCGGCGACCGTCATCGGCTCGGCCTCGCCTTCAACGAGATGGTCGCCAGCGGCGAATTGAAGGCGCCGATCGTGATCGGCCGCGACCATCTTGATTCCGGATCGGTCGCCTCGCCCAACCGCGAGACCGAGGCGATGCGCGACGGATCAGACGCGGTCTCGGACTGGCCGATGCTGAACGCCCTGCTCAATTGCGCAGGCGGCGCGACCTGGGTGTCGCTGCATCATGGCGGCGGTGTCGGCATCGGCTATTCGCAGCACGCCGGCATGGTCATCGTCTGCGACGGAACCATGGACGCGGCACGTCGGGTCGAGCGCGTGCTGTGGAACGATCCCGCCAGCGGCGTGATGCGGCATGCCGACGCCGGTTACGAGGTCGCGATCGAATGCGCGCGGAACAACAAGCTCGACCTGCCGAGCCTGGATGGACGATAGCTGCCGTGAAGATCGTTCGCGCCGGCGAGTGCAAGACCACGGCCTGGAAGAACGGCGGCGGGTCGACCACTGAGATCGCCGTCGCGCCACCTGGCGCATCGCTGGACCGTTTCGACTGGCGCGTCAGCATGGCGCGCGTCGCCTGCGATGGCCCCTTCTCCGAGTTCGCCGGCATCGACCGCACGCTTGCGGTCGTGACCGGACATGGACTGGCACTCACAATCGGAGAAGCCGCGCCAATCGTGCTCGACCGTCACTCCGACCCGATCCGTTTTGCGGGTGACACACCAACGTCGGCACGGCTTGCGGCGGGTGAAATCACCGACCTGAACGTCATGACCAGACGCGGACGATTCACGCATCAGCTGATGCGAATTCAGGGACCAAAGTATTGTGATTTTGAGGGCAGCGACATAGCGCTGGTTCTGGCGTGCTCCGGCAATCTCGCGCTGACGTTCCTGCAAGAGAGTGCAACTCTGGCGCAGCGCGATGCTGCGGTCCTGACGCGTACAGGCAATGCCGCTTTCTGGATCGCGCCCGAGCTGCCTGCGGACGGCTATATCGTGCTGTTGCGTGAATGCCGTATTCAAGCCGGTTGAGGATATCCGGCCACGCGCGCCTCGGTGTCCCACCGCAACATCAGGCCATAATCGTCAAGGGCGACGGGAGCGAACGCGTCAAGGCAAAGCCGGTCCCGAAGACCGGCACACGCGGGTGCGGTTGCAAACGTTGCGAGCGTTGCCTGCAAGCGGGTGACGATCTCGTCGGGACAACCGGGAGAGGCAACCAGGAATGGCACCGGTGCCGGATCGGTGACCGCAACCACCCTGATCTGCGACGCGAGCTCCGGCTGATGGTGCAGCATCAGGTCCAGCGCGTAGCCGTCGAGCGGACCGACATCGATATCACCGGCAAGCACGGCATCGATGACCCGCCGTGGCGTCGTCAGCGGACCAACGCTCTTGCAATAGAGCCTTGCACCGCGTTGACGGAAATACGGCAAGAGGTGATGTCGCAACGCATTGTAGCCGGAATGCGAATCCGAAACGGTGTAGCCGAGCCGTCCGCCGAACGTATCCTCGATGGTGTCGAAATCCGATACCGCCCGAACGACGAGACAAGTGGCGTAGAGCGGCCTGCCGGCGACCGGAGCCCTGGCCGGTACCGGCGCCGCGACCGGCCGCGGCCGCTGCGACGCCAGCATGAACGGAAAGCCACACATGAAGGCGCAAGCGAGATCCGTGCGCGACCAAAGGTCCACCAGAGGCAGCGGAAAGGCGTGATCGAGGATATCGAGATCGACGCCGCTTGCCTGCGCGAGCCAGCCGAACAACTCCTTCCAGGCGGCAGCCGCCTGTGGATTGACCGAGTACATTCGTGCGTTGGCGACGAAACCCATGTCCGTTTGCCTCGGCCCTCCCGGTCAGGCGAAGCGCAGGCGCTGCCCCACACCGATGCATTCGGCTTTCTCGAGCATGGCATGCCCCAGCGCGATATCCGACAGTGAGAGCCCGCGATGCCAGAGCAGATTGGTCTCGGCGTCACTTTCACGGCCCGGCTTGAGGCCGGCGACGATCTGTCCGAGCTCGGCATGCAGCGTTTTTTCAGACAGCTTGCCCGCTTCAACATGGGCGCGAAGGCTGCCGAACTTTCCGCCCTTGCACTGGCCCCAGTCGTCGACGACCAATTTGGACATCAGATCGGTCAGCGACAACTCGATTGCGCTCATCGTTCCGTAGGGTACGACGAAGGCTCCCTGCTTGATCCATTCGGTTTTCAGCATCGGCGTCGGTCTGTCGAGCCTGGAGGCCTCAACTACGATGTCGGCGCCTTCGACGCAGGACTTCCAGTCTTCCGTCGCAACCACCTTCTTGCCGAGGTCCCGGCTCAGCCGATCAGCAAAGCTGTTGCGGCTCTCCTCGCGGCGCGAGTGCACGCGGATCTCGTCGAAATTGAAGAGGCGATCGAGCAGCCTGACGTTCCAATAGGCCGTTCCTCGCGCCCCGATATGGCCGAGCACCTTGGAATTCTTGCGCGCAAGGTATTTGGCGCCAACCGCCGTGACCGCCCCGGTCCGCATGTCGGTAATACCGCTCGCATCCATGATCGCCTTCGGCGCCCCGGTTTTGGGATCGAAAAGCGCCAGAATGCCAAGTTCCGAGTGCAGGCCAAGCTTGTAATTGTCGACGAAGTCGCCGACGACCTTGACACCGGCTCGATCGATCGGCGGCTTGATCGCGCCACGCAGCACGTTGAAATGTCCATTGGCTACGCCGGGTTCGAGGTGGACCCGCGGTTCGATGACCGTATCACCTCTTCCTTGCGCAGCGAGGCTGGTTTCGATGGCAGCAAGGATCTCGTCGTCGGTAATCTTCAGTTCTTCGATGTCGAGCCGATTGAGGTAAGCGATGTAGATTGGCGGCATACCGAACTCTCCAAGAAAATATGTCTATACATAACTTTCGGATTCGGACGTGTCAATCGAAGCGATTGGCCGACCTGCATATGCGAGGATTGGACGCGCCGTCGATGCTGCGATTCCGCACATCGAACCGGCCCAAGTGATCGCGCGGAAAGCCGGAACAGCGTCAGTCTCGCGAAACAGCCCACTCCACTGCCCGCTTGGGCGCGAAACTTCACGCCATGTTCGAAGCCGGCCAGCTTTCCGCGGAGGTCACATCACTCCAAAGAACGGCGCGTGCATTTGTCCGCGATGGTCGGCACGGATGATGCCCGACAAATGGTGGAGAGAGTGGGAGTCAAACCCACGATTTTCGATCATTCCGCGTCGAACAGCTGAGACTGCACGTAAGCACTCGCCTCGCCTCTGCCCTCCGAAGTTCAGATCCTGCACATGCGCCACTAGCTTGCTCAGGTTGGCTGTGGTGAGATTTTTCTTGATCTCCCGGTGCACACGTCGTGCACACACCTCCTTCTAACTCATTGAAGAAATTGAACTCTCGCTCCAGTCCGTCATCGGGGTCGACAGACGGATGATACTACAACCTATTGATATCAATAATCTTTATCATCCCGCATGGAATCACCCGACGGCTGTTGAAGCCGACAGCAAAAGCATTTTCCTTTTGTTTCAGGCGCGAGCAAGCTCGTCGCTCTGCTCTGCATTTGGCACCCTGTGCTAGATTCGCTGCACCGTTTGGCGCCAAATGTCCTGAATAGACGCGCGACCGTCGAACAGAGTTGGAAGATGAGGCTGAGACTGGAGGTCTTGAACGCGTTGGCCCATCGTCCCGATGGCCGGGCCACGCTTGACGAGATCAGGCGTGATGCCCCGGCTTTTGCGCCGAGCCCAATCCAGACCGAACGGCTGAATCACCATCCTGATATTGCCGACATGGATATTTTCACGTCTGGCCTGGTGTTCCGGGACAATGGCTGGCTGCACATCACGGATGCCGGCCGCTCACTGCTGCATTCGCTGGAGAGCGGCAGCAGTCTGACAGATTCCCCGACATCTCCGGGCGCGGCCTCCCCGCTCGACACCGAGGCAATGACCGCTCGGGGGGCGCCTGCCCCGGAATATCGCGATCATTCCATCATTGCTCCGGCGCCCGACTTGCGACCGACACGGCAGGATTCGGATCGAAAGCAGCCCCGGCAAGCGCGGTTCCTTGCTGCACTCAACACATGGACAACGGCGGTCGCCGGTGCGTGGAAAGGTCACAGCAAGGAGAACAACTCAAATCCGATACCCAGGCGGGCAGCGGGACGGATGGGCGCCGCCGTATCGGCATTCCTCAGCTTCTTCGCATTCGTGGCGTGCGCAACCGCGGTGATCGCTCTCGTCCAGACCAAAACACTCAACATGGACATCGCCAGGCTCAATCGAGAACTTGGCTCGCTGAGCGAGCGACTGGACACGCTTGAACGCGCGGAAAGATCCAGGCCGGCCACCGGGCAACAGGAGGCCAGCCAAAGCAACGCTGCTGCGGACCAGCACAAGTCCGGGGTCGATCGGCACGCCGACGCGACCCCGCTGATCCTGTCGTCCAACGAGACCCAGCTCATACGCGAATACATCAAGCCCGCTCCATCGACCGGCGCACCGGCCCCGGAGATCCGTGTCGGCGATCCCGTCAACGGCGGGACGATCCCCCTGCCGTCGCCTCTCATCGAGAAGGTGCCCAAATTGCTGGGAGCCAGATTTACGACCCGCAACGGCTCGATCGTCATTGTCGGGCGAGACAGTCATCGGGCCGACGCGGTCCTGGGCCCGAACTAGCGTCGCATTCCCGATCCAGTCATAGCCATTATGGATTACCACTCTCGCACAGCTTGGGTTTTGCTTCCCGTTGACGCTATGAGGGGATGAAGTGATAAACTTTTGCCTTTCAGGGCGGCCATTTGTATGCGTGATCCATTTGGGCTGACTCAGTTTTTACTGACGCTTTTGATCTTCGTGCCGTTTGAGCGATTATTTGCTGCGCGGCCCCAGAAGATCTTCAGGCGTGGCCTGCTGACCGATCTGGCCTTTCTGTTTCTCAACGGGTGGCTGGTGATGGTCGGCCTGATCGTCGTCATCACGGTGGCCGTTCTGGTCAATCAATCGATGCTGCCCTCGGCAGTGAAGCAGGCGATCGGCGATCTTCCGTATCTCGTCCAGGCTTGCCTCGTGATCGCGATCGGGGACCTCGGAGTCTACTGGACCCACCGCACCATGCATGCCGTGCCAGCCATGTGGCACATCCATGCCGTTCATCACGCCGTCGAAGAGCTGGACTGGCTCGCAGCGGCGCACCAGCACCCGCTTGACCTGATGTTCATGAAGGCCGGCGCGCTGTTTCCGCTGTTCGTGCTCGGCTTCTCCACGGAAGCGATCGGGACCTACTTCCTCGTCTACTACTGGCAGAGCTATCTCGTTCATGCCAACGTGCGCTTGAACTACGGCCCTCTGCGCTACGTCCTGGTGTCCCCGGAATTCCACCACTGGCACCACAGCAGTGAGATGGAAGCCAGGGACAAGAACTTCGCCGGGATATTCTCGTTCTACGATCTGCTGTTCGGAAGCATCCACGTTTCGAACGGGCAGAAGGCGAAGACATTCGGCGTCGACGCTCCGATGCCCTCCGGCTATTTGGCTCTTTTGGCTTACCCGTTCGTCACATGGGCATCGAAGCGGAGAGGAGACGATCCGTCGGCATCTGTCGTCCGGGGCGGCAAGAGAAGGCTCCGGATATGGCGAGTCATCCCTCATGTCGAATGAGATTGCTCACGCCGTGTTCTACTTGTCGGTGTTCCTGGGAGTCATCTATGGGACCCGAATCTTCGAGAAAAAATGGCCCATTGCGGATGTTCCCCGCTCCGAGTTTCGCGATGACTGGCTCGCGGTTATCGTGAGCGTCGGGCTGCAACACATGCTCGCTCCGATCGCGGCAATCAGCGCGGGTGCGATTGCGAGCTATACCGGGGTTGGCTGGGTTCACTTACCGACTGAAGGCTACTGGTGGTATGCCTCTCTCGCATTTGTCGTGGTAGCATTGGATCTCTACAAGTACACGTTCCATCGCCTCCAGCATGCCGTCCCGTTCCTTTGGGCGATGCACTCGTTCCATCACAGCGCGAATGCCGTCACGTTCATCACCGGCGCCCGGCATTTCTGGCTGGAGCGCGTGCTGTCCGATGCGCTTCTCCCGATCATGGCGATCCTGTTTCGGATCCCACCGGATATGGCCATCGCCGCGGCGTTTATCTTCTTCGTCCCCGATGCTTGTGCCCATCTCAACGTCCGCATCCCGCTCGGTCGGTTCGTGACGTGGATCAACAACCCGCAATGGCATCGCATCCATCATTCGGTCCAGGCGGAACACCGGGACAAGAACTTCGCCGCCTTCTTTCCGGTCCTGGACATTCTGTTCGGCACGGCGTGGGTGCCGAAACCGGATGAATATCCTGCGACAGGACTTGTGCCGGCCGAGCGAGTCGACATTATAAACAGCGTGATCTGGCCAATCCGGCATCTTCGGCGCCAAGAGTCCAAAAATGAAATGGGTTAAGGCGCTGTTGGTGCTCACCTGCCTGCTGCTGGGGTACGCCGACCTCGTGACCACGAATGTGATCATAAATCACGGGTTGGGCGAATTGAACCCGTTCATGCGGCTGGCTCAGAATTGGTTCGGCGTATGGTGGCTTGTGCCCAAGCTGAGCTTCACCTTTGTCGTGGTCTGGCTGCTTTGGCGCAGCAACAATATTTACAACATCTCGCTCGTGGTCGCTTTCTGCTCCACGCCTGTACTCAACAACCTCATCATCATCGCGGGCATGAACTGAACCAGTTCACCTCGCCAGTTGCGTCAATCGGCGAACTGACCATGCCGTTCAACTCAACAGCTCGATGCCATGCGGCACGAGGCGCTTGACGCGAGGGGTAGCTATTCCACCGACGGCTGATTGTTCGGCGGCCGCTCGATGAACCGCCGGCTGCCGTTGAGAAGCTCGAGGTTGTTGGCGATCACAGGGTTGCCGGGATCGAGCGCGCGCGCCTCCTCGAACTTCCGCCGCGCGGCGCTCAGATTGCCGCGCAGCATGTACGAATATCCCTGATCATTCAGGACCTGGACCGTGCGGCCGCCGAGACGGATCGCCTGCGCGTAGGCCTGATCGGCAAGATCAAAGCGACGCAGCCGGTCGTAGCTCGCCGCAAGCCCGATCCAGGCGGTCAGGTCCTTCGGCGCTTTCTCGACCGCGTCCTTGAAATAGTGCTGGGCGATCCCGTAGCTGCCCCGGTTGTAGGCCTCCAGCCCCAACTTCACCGGCTCGTCCGACGGATGGTATTTGACGTCGGTCGGCTCCTGCACGACGTCCGGGCCCTGGGGATCCACGGGGGCGACGATGGCAGCCTCACGGGTCGTGTAGTCACACGCTGCCAGGGCGGTCCCCAGCCAGCAGCAGGTCAGCGCTAGAAACAGACGTCGCATTTCGCTACCCCGCGGCTCCCCTAAAACAGATGTCCCAACCAAGTTTCGCAATCGATTTCACCTGAGCGACCAACAGAAACTTTCCGAAAGCGATGAACTCCCGCTTACTTGCCCCCTCCGCCGATCGGCACCGCGGCTCCGGACGAGCTGCCCAATCCGATCACGTTGATGTTCTGATTGGTGGTGATCGGCGGCTGTTGGCCCATTGCCTTCCCCGGATCGCTGATGTCGGGAAGCTGATCCACCGGCCGCGTCGTGCTGCCGTAGCGTTTCACTGCCTCGCCGGTGCGCCGGGCATCGTACGCGATCCTGCGGTCGCCGACGTAGCGCGGCCACGGATGGATGGTGTGGGTGACGGCGTTGACCTGCTTGGCATCGCCCGCGGTCATCGTGATGGTATCGGATCGCTGGAAATAGCGATCCATTTCATCATTACCGGCGACCCCATAACATCCCCCGAGCAGCAGGGGTGCGAACAGAGCCAGATACCTGATGGTCATCTCCCGCCTCCGCTAATTCAGGGTTTTCACGACCGGCTGGTCCACGGCGGCAGCAGGAGCTGCAACAGGCGCGGTGAGCTCGGGAGCGATGATGTGCCCGTAAGGCCCCTTCAGATTGCCTCCGGAGCTGACGTAGTCGTCGTAGCGCTTGCGCACTTCCATCTGACCGTTGAGGAAGAAATCGACGTCGTTGGCCGGCAGGCGCGAGTCGAGCGGCGAGGCCAGTTGCTGGCCGGGCGCCGCCGGCGCAACCAGGCGCGGCGTGACGATGATGACCAGGTCCGTTTCCTGCTGCTGGTACGATTTGCTGCTGAACAAGGCCCCAAGCACCGGCACCGAGCCGATCCACGGCAATTGCGAGACGTCCTGGGCGTTCTTGGTCTGCAGCAGTCCAGCGATCGCAAAGCTCTGGCCGTCCCGCAGTTCGACCGTGGTGCGTGCGTTCCTGACCGTCAGGGCCGGAACGGTCGTCCCCTGGATCGTGACTGCATTGGTGAAATCAAGCTCGCTGACCGACGGCTCGACCCGGAGGTTGATCACGCCGCGCGAGAGAACGGTGGGCACGAAGGCGAGCTCGATACCGAACTTCTTGTAGTCGATCGTGACGGTGGGAAAGCCATTCGTCGTCTGGGTCGGTATCGGCACCGGGAATTCGCCGCCGGCCAGGAAGCGGGCAGAGTCGCCTGACAGCGCGACCAAGTTCGGTTCCGCCAGACTACGCGCCAATCCCTTGGTTTCCAGCGCGGAAATCAGCAGATCCACTGAGCCGCCGCCGGGAGTTCGGATGACGCTGGTCAGCAAGCTTCCAAAGGGGGTCGGAGCTACACCACCCCCCGTACCAACAAGGGTCCCGATCGTTCCCAGGAGCGGAAGGCTGCCCGTCGGCGGGGAGCCGACCGTGCCATTGACGCCACCAATCGGCGTCCGGCCTACGACCGTGGTACCACCGAGCCCGGTGTTCCCGACATTGGTTCCGTTGGCGTTCGCTGCATACAGGTTGACGCCAAGGTTGCGGCCCGCATCACGCGTGACTTCGAGGAACCGAACCTCGAGCATCACCTGCTGCGGCGCAGCGACGTTCATCGCGTTGACGACAACGCCGCCCTCCGGAACGCTGCCTTTGGCGATCGCCATCGCCCGCTCCGCGACAACCGCATCGACGGCCGTGCCACTCAACACGACCTGCCCTTCGGACACCGAAACGCGAATGCCGCGCGCACCGGTGCTGGCCTGGATGTTCTGCTGCAGATTGCCGACGTCCAGCGTCACCTCGACATCGAGGACGCCGATCTGCTTCATCGTGCTGTCGAACAGGATGACGTTGGTGGTGCCGGTCTTCTTGCCCTGGACGTAGATCAGGTGGTCGCTCAGCGACTTCACGTCGACGATGTCGGGCGAGCCCGCGACGATCGTCGAAAACGCGGTATCGACCTTGAAGGTGCGCGACTTGTTGACCGTCACCCGGACGCGCTGGACGTCGTTCATCTCGCTGACGAAAACGCCGCCGGAAGACGGCCCGCGGTCTGCGGCCCCGGCGTCTCCCGTGGAATGAAACAGGATGGACGCAGCACCAAGAGCCGTCACGCCCAAAACGACAAGCTTACGACCCGTGCCACCCCAAACGCGAACGCCACTCATTTCGCATCCCCTTCGCCGTGATCACTACGGCTACTCCCGTAGATTTACGGCCCCCAAGCGTCTTGATCAGTCTCCTTCGTGCACCACACTGCAGAGCTTACAATCTGTCCCACTACAAATCGTTACTGGTGAATTCCCATTTCATGGCACGTTGAGCTGCGGTGCACACCAGCTCCAACCGGATCTTGCCGACTGCCTGCCAGCCGCTAAGACGCGGCAAACTGATCATCATCCTCCCCACCTCCTTTGCAAGGAGAGACCGTCGCCAAGTCGCGGCAGCGTCAGAGAAAACTCCCGGATGTTGCCAGTACGCACCACTTCCGTCGCTGCTCGGGTTGATTTGTTGCCGCCGGACGGGCAATGGCAGGCCCCGATGGCTGATGGCGGGCCAACCATCCTGTCCATTTGCGCCAGCGAATCGTCTCCGGCCGCGCATTCCGGCACTATCTCTAGAAGGGGATCTTGGTCGACGCGCTCGGCGCGTTGAACGTCGTGCCCCAGGCCGGCACCAGCATTTTGAAGCCAGGCAGCGACGCCGTCACGACAATCGGACTAGTTGACGTGGCAGGCGCGTTCAGCGTCGGCGTAAGACCATTCATAAACAGGAACGGGGCGACAGCTTGCTTGGCGGCATTGGTCGGCAGCGGATCGCCGCCGCAGCTGCTGGGAGTGGTCTTTGCGATGACGGCGTTTGAATAGCACGTGATCATGATCGCCCGCGCGCCCGCATCCGACAACGCGCGCAGCGACTGCATCGTGAGAACGTAGCGTCCGAAATCGAGGATCGCGAACATCAGGGTAAAGAGTGCCACGGCGACGAGACAAAACTCCAGCGCCGCCACGCCGCGCTGATCGAGTTTCCTCATCATTGCACCAACTGCACATACTGCGAGGTGGACGGCACCGTGCTCGCCGGACATCCACTGTCGTCGAACGTCGCGTTGCCATTGAACTGGAGCGAGGCGGCTATCAACTCGCCACAGCCCTTTCCGCCGCCGAGATTGATCGTCGGATTGCCTTGGAAAGTGACCGCCGCGTTAGGCAAGTACATGTTTCCTGTAAAGGAGATATCGCTGTTGCCTCCGATGGTCACGGCCGCGTTGCTCTGATCATAGAGCGCCATGTAAGAGAGCAGGCTGGTATAGGGCTGCAACACACTCGGAAGCTGCGAGGTACTCACCGTCGCATTGCCCGCGATACTGATCGTGCCGGTGCCCTTCATGCTGAAGGTTGCGCCCGGCAGTAGAATGAACAGCGCCGTTCCTGTAATCGCTGTCGTGCCTTTCAGCTGCAGCGTCCCGGAGATGAAGTAGACACCGCCCGTCAGGTTGATCGTGTTGTTTCCCTTCAAGGTGACATTGGTGTTCGTGCACGCGGATGAAGCAGTGTAGGCGGTCAGGTTGCTGCTGTCTGAACAGGCTGCGAGCGTCGGCATCGTGACCCCATCCAGCGCGGAGAAGGGATCGGTGACCGGCGGCATATAGGTGTAAGCGGTGTTGCAGAATGTTGAACTTCCCGAGCAGCCGCCGGCGGCCGACAGCGAGCCCAGGTTGATGGTCATGCCGCCGCCGGTGAAGTTGAGTGCATTGGTGGCCGTGTCATTTGACGCCATGCCGCAATTCGGCGCGTTGATGTTCGGACTGCCCTGGAAGCCAATCGTGCCGGTCAGTGCCAGAGCGCATGGCGGCTTCGGAAGGGATTGCACCTTGGCAACAGCCGTCGCACCGACGGTCACCGTGGATATTCCAAGCACCTTTGCCAGATATGTTGGCTGTGCCTGACTGACCGTCGCCTGAACATAGTTTCCGCTGGTCCCATTCCACGTCGTGAGCGAAGCGATCTGAACGCTTTGCGAGATCCCACTGGCGAGGGTCACACACGTGGACCCGGGATAGGAGGTGTCGCCCGAGTTGCAAAACCCGCTCTGTGCCGCAAATTCCTTGCCGCGATAGGTCACCGAATTCGTGTCACTGCAGGAACCGGTAATCGTGCACGCCAGCCGCAGAGCACCCGAATAGGCCGCCGCATCCGCAGCATTCTGCGCACGCTGGTGTGTGATGTACCACGATCCCGCCTCGCCTCCGAGGGCCATCGCTCCGATCAGCGGGATCAAAGCGACCACGGTTGCGAATGCGGCTGAGCCTCGACGACAGCGGAGAATGTTACGCATGGGACACCTATTGAAACCGTTCGGTATAAGGCAGTGTAAATGTACAATGGTTTGTGTTGCTGCTCGTGCACAACACCGACTTCATCACCATCGGCGCCAGGGTGATGCTCGTCGCGTACGAATAGTACTTCACCGGTGCTGAAACGTTGCTGGACGAGCAAACAGCACCTGAATCGCCGCAAATGATCTGAAGATTGCTGATCGGGAATTGGGAATCGGCTTTGGCGGTCGCCGTCGACGCCCAACTCGACGCGTTGGTGACGTCGGGCGGCGGAGAGTACTGGATGGATTGCCCGAATGCGCGCAATGCCTCGAACGCCGAGATGTACTGGAAGCCGGCGACCCCAAGGTCGGCGAGCGGCAGAAGCACGACCATGAGCATGAAGAGGTAGACAATCGGCATCTCAAACGCGACGGTGCCGCGCTGATCCGCGATGAAAGAACTCTTGCGGCTCACGAGCCTGTCCCGGTGAGACAAAGAATGCAGCACGTCCGCACCTTCACGCCACTGTTAGACCCACGACAATCCGGTCGTCACGGCCATTCACCAAACATAAGGAATCAGTCGCCAGCGCGTAGCCTCGTAGCTGGAGTACTCCGGGAGAGTCCGCCGAAGCAGGTCTTCCTCGTAGAGAATTCGCGATACCTGGACGCCGATATGCATGATCAGCAAGGTCACCGTCAGCGGGCTCAGGTACTGCAGCACGACGCCCAGCACCGCGATCTCCTCCGCCAGATAGAGCGGGTGCTTGATCCACCGATAGGGACCGGTTTGCACCACCGCGTGCGCCTGCGGCACCAGACTGAACGACCGGCCCAGATGCCGGATGGTGACGAGCATCATGATCATGCCGATCAGGACGCAAGCGGTCGACGCCAGGTTCGGCAATGCCTGGTCGGTCTTGCCGAAGAAAGTGATCGTCCACGGCATATAGCTGCCGACGAATGCCGCCACTCTGGGCATCAGGCCGTTCGCGTGCGCCTTGGCCGGCGCGCGCGTCCAGATCAACAGCGCCAGGAGCACGTAAAAAGTCGCGAGGCAGATGCTCGACAGCAGCGACGGCAGGGGCTCGTTGGACGACGAGCCGAGCTTGAGCGCGACCAGAAACGCCAGCAGCATGAACCACGCGCCGCCCAGAAATCGAACCATCCGATCATGGGACAGGTTTGTCGAAAGGGTAATCGTGCTCATCGCCTACTTACCGATATGAGAGAACGCACCCGTGAGGTGCAGAAACGAACTTCCACCGAGAATGACGAACATGGCCGGGAGCAGGAACAACACCATCGGGACGGTCAGCTTGGCACCGAGCTTGTGAGCTCTCTCCTCCAGCTTGGTAATCCGTTCGCGCCGAAGGTCCACCGCGATGCTGCGCAGAGCCTGGCTCAGCGGCGTTCCGTATTGCAGGCTCTGGCTGACCATGGTGCCGAAGCGGCGAAGACCGTCTGACTTGGATGCGAGCTTCTCGAACGCATCGGCACGGTTCGGCAATATCCGGAGATCGTCAAGAAGACCGTGCAACACCCGGGCCATCGCTCGATTGGTCTCCTTCATCTCTTCCGCCACCCGCTCCAGCCCGCTTTCCAGACCCATTCCCGCTTCGCTGCACACGACCAGCAGATCGATGGTGTCCGGCGTGCCCAGCCTGACGGCCGCATCAAATCGCCGTTTCGCGAACAGCAGAATCAGCCGTGGCCCCATGATTCCGGCCGCCAGGCCAAACAGCGTGAAGATGAGAACATCGGTCAGCGGCTTTTCAAGTATCTGTGCACCAACAAAGGCCGCGGCCGGGAACAGGATGGTGCTGACGGTCTTTACGCCGATCCAGATCGGCAGGGTTCGATGATGGTTGAAGCCTGACGCCTCGAGGATGGTGCGAAGCTGGTCCAGGTTTTCCTCGGCATAGAACCGGCGATAGCGCGCGCCGATTGATGAAAGCCATCCGATCAGATCCTGAGACGAGCTTGACCGGTGATGAATGCCCAGCACCGCATTCGATACGCGCGAATCCAGAGTACGAAAGTGCATTTCTCGGATGATCAGCACGCAAGTCCCAGCCGCGGCTGCTATGGCGAGAGTCGCGAAACCGAGAGCGCCGGTCATAGTGTCGTTTCCCTTCTGATCATCCAGCGAATCACGAAGTGCCCGACCAGCACCGAGGCGATGGCGTAGGCCAGGAGCTTGTTTCCAGTCGGATCGGTGAAGAGCAGATCAACCGACTGCGGATTGATCGAGTAGAGAAACCCACCCACGAGGAGGGGTGCAGCCGTAAGCGCGCGGGAGGAGAAGATCACCTCACCCGCCAGTGCCTTCGCGCGGGCAGCCATCGCAACCCGCTGACCCACGGTCTCTCCCAGTGTCTGCAAGGTTTCGGCCAGACTGCCGCCCGACTTCAACTGGACCGCAAGCGTCACGGCAAACATCGCATACTCCGGCACTTGCGTGCGCCGATAGATGGCTTCGACCGCCTCTTCCGGAGGCCGTCCGAGCTTCAACTCGTTGCAGACGATCGCGAACTGGCCTGAAGTCGGCTGCGGCATCTCGCGAGCGATCGTGCGAAAGGCTTCGTTGACCGGCAGCCCCGATCGGACGGTGCTCGTCACCAGCTGGATGGTGTCAGGTAGTTGGCGGAAAAGCCGATTGGCGATACGTCGTTGCTGCCATTTGAACAGTCCCCGCACTACCAGAAGGCCGACGACGACGGCCGCGACCGACACATAGAGCGAAGGAAATTGCACCAGGCTATTGGCGTAGATGATGGCTCCCGCTGCAACGAGACCGGCAAGCAGCACATAGGCCGGGTGCACGACATAAGCCGTCTCGGGCCTGTAGTTCGTCAGCCGATGGATTGGGTCCCAGCGGGACGCCCTCTCCGCACGGCGGATCGACGGCAGGAGGGCCACCTGCGACGCCGGCAGGGCGACCTCGAGTTGACGGTCGACCCGCCTTTGCTGGGCATCGAGCCACAGCGACGTCATTGCCGCGCACATCAGCAGCGCCAATACGATGATGATGACGGACGTCGGTATCATATCTGCCTCATGGCCTCCGCCCAGGCGCGCTCGAGCCCGTAGTAGACGAGACGGCTCTTGAACTTCGGGACTGCGTGGGTGGACCGGTAGGTGCCGGAGATCCGTCCGTGAACGTCCTCCTCCTTGTACTCGAACGCCGCGATGTCGTTGGTGGAGATCACGTCGCCTTCCAATCCGGTTACCTCGCTGACCTGAACGATGCGGCGTTGTCCGTCGCGCATGCGTTCGACCTGGACGATGATGTCCAGCGCAGCGACGATCTGGGAGCGAATAGCCCTTGACGGCAGATTGACCTGGCCCATCTGCACCATGTTTTCGACGCGGGTCAGGGCATCACGTGTGCTGTTGGCATGCACCGTGGAGATCGATCCGTCATGGCCGGTGTTCATCGCCTGCAACATGTCGAATGCCTCGGCACTGCGCACCTCGCCCACCACGATCCGGTCCGGACGCATGCGCAGGGCGTTCCACAACAGGTCGCGCTGTGTCACCTGCCCCGTGCCCTCGAGGCTGGGAGGCCGCGTCTCCAGGCTGATCACGTGCGGCTGTCGCAGTTGCAGCTCCGCCGCATCCTCGATCGTGACGATGCGCTCGCTATGGTCGATGAACTGGCTCATGGCGTTCAGCAGCGTCGTCTTGCCGGAACCGGTGCCGCCGGAAACCAGAACGTTGAGCCGGCACCGCGAGGCGATCTCCAGCAACTGCCCAATGGCCGCGGTCATCGAGCCGTTTTCGATCATGCCGGCGATGTTCAAGCGCCGGTTCGGGAATTTTCGGATCGAGATGCAGGGGCTGTGGATCGCCAGCGGCGGCAGGATGATGTTGACGCGGCTGCCGTCCGGCAGGCGGCAATCCACCATCGGGCTGGATTCGTCGACCCGACGGCCGACCTGCGCGGCAATTTTCTGTGCCACCGACGCGATATGGTCGTTGTCGCGAAAGCGCACGGCAACCCGCTCCAGCTTGCCGCTACGCTCGACATAGATGCTGCTCGGCCCGTTGATCATGATGTCGTCGATCGTCTGGTCCAGCAGCAATGGACGAAGCGGTCCGTAGCCGGTCATGTCGTCGGCAATCTCCTCCGCCAGGAAGAGCTGCTCGCGGCCCGACAATTCCAGGCGTTCCTGGTTGGCGATCCCGTGGATGATTTCCTCGATCTGCCGCCGCAGCACATCGCGCGACACGGTCGCAGCCACGGCCGGCTCGATCTGCTCGATCACCCGTTCGCGAAGCGATACCGGCATCACCGGCGTCGAAGGCTCGTCCCGATTCGGCACCGTTGCTGGCAGATCGAACGTCGATGGCGCCACGCCGAGCTCCGTCAACGGCGGAGCCGGCGATGCCAGCGACATGCTTGGAGCAGCCGCCACCAAGCCCGGTGTCGGCGCCGGCGTGTCGTCCAGGCGTCTCCCGAAGTGTTTCATAGCCCGAGCCACCTTCTCCACCGTGCCTGTCGGTCGGAGCCGACGCCGGCGATCTCCCGCACGATCGGAGCGAGATAGCGCCGCAGGCTCGATACATGCTTGAGAGCCGGAATTCCGAGATTGACGGCCTGCGTCATCCGCTTGCCGAGATCGGGGATCACCATGTCCGGCGGCGCGCCCAACGCTTTGACAATTGTCGCCGTGGGAAGGCCCCCGGGCCGATCGGCGCGATTGAGCAAGGTGAAGACCCGATCCTTGCCGGCGATGTTGGTGACGGCTGTACGGAGCGCATGGGCATTGCGAAGTCCCGTGACCTCCGCTTCCAGCAGCACGAGCACATGGCGAGACAGGGTGATCACCGGATAAATCGATGGCGGAAACGGAACCGGGACATCGACCACGATGTAGTTGAAGCGCTGGCGGAGCAGGCCGAGCACATGCCGCACGCCCGCTTCGGTGATGTTGAGCTGGGCGTCGAGATCTTCATCGGCGGAGATCAGGCAAACCCGTTCGTTGATGTCGATCGCCGCGCGTTCGAGGAACAAGGTGTCCGCCCGCATCGGATTTTCGAGCGCAATGCGTAGCCCTGGACCAGGTCGAACACCCAACATCACGGCCGTTTCGCCGTTTTGCAGATGAAGGTCGAGCAGCGCCACCTTGGCCTTGGTGGTTTCGGCCAGCTGCAGCGCAAGATTGATCGCGATACTCGTCGCACCGGCCCCGCCCTGCGCACCGCAGATCGAAACCACATGCCCGCCGCGATCGTTCTGCGCGGGCGTGGCGTCGCCCAGCAGCTTCGGGCGAAGCTGGTCCGTCACCATGTCCCGGGTGATCGGCCTCGGCAGGTACTCGGTAAGGCCGATCTCCATCAGTTCGCGGTAGAACGTGATCTCCCTGCTTTCGCCGATCAGAGCCACACGGACATCGGGCGGGCAGACGCTGGCCAGGCGCTCCAACTCGGTGAACGGATCGTCGAGTCCACTGATATCGGTCACCAGCGCAAACAGATCGGTGTCGGTCTCGAGCATCCGTGTCGCATGACGGATGGTGCCCCGCCGTATCACCAAATTGCTGCCCTCGAGGCCCTTGCGAAGGGCCGCAGCACTCAGTTCATCGTTCACGAAGCAGACGATACGATTACGCGCGACGACGGATGTCGTCTCTTCGACCGGCTCAACAACTGCCATACTCATCAGCGTTTCTCCGACGACTTGCCAGCATCACCCATCGCCGTCGTGGTATGACGGACAAGTTGCGACCCTTCGCAGCCGGTGCGAGAAGCGTCGGCCACGTCCTGTTTCCTGACCGAGTACTGCTTGACCTCGCCGCTGATATAGATCGCGACCGTCGCGCTCTGGTCGGCAATTGCACTCTGACGGGCAAGCTCCGGGGACACGTCGCAGCTGGACATCGCGTTTGTATCCGCCATCTCCCACTGCTCGACCGCTGCCCGCACCACCAGGGACAGCGTCCCCAGTTGCTTTGCGATCGTGATCCTCTTGACCTGATCCGGAGCAAGCTCAAGCGACACCGTTTGCGCCTGCTTGCCCACGACAGCGGTAATCGGACGGCCGCCCTGCGCAATCTCCTGGTCAATCGCGATGACGCGCACATTGCCCAGAACGGTTTCGCTGACGGCCCGCCGTGCGGGATCTGCCTTGTCGAACACCTGGGTCAACACGACGTCCACGTGGTCGCCCGGCCTGATCAGGCCCGCAACGCCGGTCTCCTCGTCGACCTTGATGCTGATGGCGCGGCTGTCCGGAGCCAACACGCTGGCGAGGAAGCCGCGATCGCGCGGCCGCAGGATGTCTTGCAGTGTGACGGGGCTGCCGGCGTCGACGAATTTGCGAACCAGAGAGCCTGGAAGCCCGATCTTCGCCTCGGGCGTGTCGAGGATCGCACCGGCCGGAGCACCTTCCGGCGGGGCCTGGCGTACGGTAAAATCTTCTTCGCGCGTCAGCGTGCCCTTCGACAAGGGACGTGTCGCAACAAAATACCCGACAGTCAGCGGCGCTGCCGCTGCCTGCCCCTTCTCCGCGACCGCCACCGGTGCTGCCGGCCGGTTCATATTATAGGCAATAAGCCCGAGCGCCGTGGTAGCGAGCAACAGCACCATGATAATCGAGAGGCGCAAAGCGGATGACATCTCAGAATCCTTTGCTCAAAATGCTCCAAATACCTCCGCACGCGATGGCCACTCCGTAAGGGAGCGGTGCGTGTCGCAAGTGACGCCAGCGCTCGACCGCGTAGACACGGCGCACGAACGACGATCCGGCAGGCGCCAGCCTGGGCTGCGGCAGGGCGCGCATCACCAGATGCACCACGCCAAGAGCGCCGCCTGCCAGTGCCGTTACGGTCAGCAATTCGATCACGCCGGCCAACGGCAGACCGATCGCCAGGGCAACCAGCAGCTTGACATCACCGCCGCCGATCATTCCGCGCTGGTAGATCACGAACAGCAGCAGCAACAGGATTGCGGCGACGATCAGCGATTGGACGAGTTGTATCGGGCCGGCTAATTGACCGACGATTCCGAGGAACGCCAGCGCCAGGCAAATCTCATTTCTGATCAATCGCGTCGCGACATCCATCGTTGCGACATATGACAACAATGCGATTTCCAGACACGAAGTCGTGGAAGCAATCCAATTCATGAAATGTGTGCCTCAGAAATGGGGTGGAGGGGGGCACATTCGATGTCCCCCTCCGAAGTGTCGTCCGCTGGACTTAGGCGGTCACGGCGGTGGTGACCGCGGTGCTGATAGCGGTGATGGCGGTGGTTAGCGCCAGGCCAATACCAGAAGCAGTGCTCGTGCCAAACGCGGCGGCCACTGCGGCGATGATGCAAGCGGCGACGATCACGTACTCGAACGACACAACGCCGTCCTGGTCCGCGCGCAGACGCTTCAACGCTTCCGTAATCTGGATGTATATCTGTAACATAGGAGAGAGCCTCCTCTCAGACTCCCAGACATCGCAATGCCGTTGACAATTGTTGGCTGACAACGATTGGCAGAACAATTGCCAACGGCATTCAGCGTCCGGATTTAGGCGGTAACAGCGGTCGTGACCGCGGTGCTGATGTCGCCGATCGCGGTCTTGAGCGCCAGGCCGATACCGGAAGTCGTGCCGGTGCCGAATGCGGCTGCCACTGCGGCGACGATGCAGGCGGCGACGATCACGTATTCGAACGACACGACGCCGTCCTGGTCCGAGGTCAAACGCTTCATGGCTTCCGTGGACTTGATGTAATATTTGAGCATTGGTGATAATCCCTCTTCAAAACTGAAATTTGCGGACACGCTATGATCGTTGGCCACGCAAACTTGCCGCCAACGCAACAAGTCTAGTAATTATCGTCCCGGAGTCTTTTGCTCTTCCTAGGTACCCCGATCGCTCGATCGCCATCTTCGGGTCTTCACCAGTTTCTCTCGCCGACGGTCAATCAGCGCCCGACGAACAGGGCGGGACGATCATGTTGCGATCGCGGATGGGAATGAGGCTATAGATCCGCGCGATGGGTCTGTGCGCACTCGTCGCACAGCCTGAGCGGCTTACAACGCCGGCTCGAGCGCAGCCTTCACGCAATTCCGAGAAACTGCTCCATGAGAGCGGCGTTGCGCTCAGCGATCCGGTCGGTCTCGGTTCGGTGAGGCTGGCGTTGTCGCCTTCAATTCACGCTGATCCGACCGTTCGGCAGCGGGAACGGTGAGCTCGGGCTGCGAAATCGCCAGCGCCGCCAGCGTTGTCCGGTTGCTGATGTCGAGTTTTTGGAAAATATGGTGAAGATGCACCTTGATCGTTCCGTCGCTCACGTTGAGGCGACGAGCGATTTCCTTGTTCGATAGTCCCTCGGAGACCAGCAGCATGATCTGGCGCTCGCGCTCGGTCAGCTCCACGAGGCTTCTTTCCGTCATCGCCTCCTTCGCGCGAGACACGGCCTCCTCGGACGAGACCATTGGCAACTGCCGCACGCCAGCCGCGACCTCGCGCAGCGTTTGCACCAGAACCTCAGGCTCCTGATCCCTGAGCACCACGCCATACGCGCCGGCTGCAGCCAGCATGGTGAGGTCGTGATCCTCGATGGAGGCGGTAAAGAAGACCAGGCGGGTCGGGATTTTATCTGAATTCACGGCGGCGAGGATATCCGTGCCGGACATGTCGGGCATCGTGATATCCAGAACGGCAATGTCCGGCGCCAAGTTTCGAATCGCCTCGATGCAACTCGTACCATCACTGCAATGCGCGACGATCTTGAGGTCGCGCTCCGCACCGATCACATTGCTCAGACCCTGCAAAACCACCGGGTGCCGGTCTGCGATGACTACGCTCACGCGACGCATATACGCCTCAGTCAGCCCCCCCTTGGTTGATCCCACCCCGACAATTCACTCCAATATTCTCAATATTTACGACTTTCCTTAAAGATTCTTGCACACACCCCCCACCATTGCAACGCACCCTACCCCCGCAGGACACCGGAGTACCCCGCAGTATCCCGGAGTATCGCCGCGGCGGAGACTCTTTCAACGCGTGATAGTCGCACTACATACGGCTCGCGCAGAGAATGTGACCACAGCGCAAGACCGTGACGACGATCGCTTTCGCCGTGCAGATGTGCGTCGAGAGTCTCGCAATCCCTGGGCGCTGTTAATGACGATCGACATATACCGATTCGTATATACCGAAAGATATATAGGGATATCCTGAATTCGAATCTAACATTCATTAAATGTTCATTAGGCAACGGAGCCCAGGAACACCAACCGAATTTTCGAAGACGACATTTAGGAAAGACGACATTAAGTAAGCAAGTGTGTTGCTCGCAGACGGAGAGACGAGGGGACCAACACAAGACAGGAGAACCTGGACCCGTCACCACACATTACCCGACGGTCGGAGCCAACCGTCCAGTAACCATGTAGCGTTTTTTTGAGGGCGGGAGGATTGCATGAAGCAGCGTTATTCATTCGCAAGTGTCATTGTCGGAAAAAACAGTTTACGCAAAGAGGGGCTCGCAAGAATTCTGCGATCAGCGAATTTTCGCATCCTCGCATCTGTCCCCAGCGCAGATGATTTGATCGCCTGCAAAATCCAGTCGTGCCAGCTGCTGTTCCTCGTGGTCCACAGCGACGACGATTTTGACAATGCCATCGACCGTGTCGCGTTCTTCAGGGGACGCCATCCAGCCGGGCGTATCGTCATCGTGGCCGATCACTATCGGCCGGACGAGGTCGTTGCGGCATTCCGGGCAGGCATCAACGGCTTCTTCGTCGACGGGATGACCTGCGACGCATTCATCAAGTCGCTGGAACTTGTGATGATGGGTGAAACGGTGTTTCCGCCGGCCTTTCTGACATACGTGTTCGATACCGAAGGCAGCCATGGCCGCGAGATCGAACCGCACGACGACACCGCCGCGGCGGTGCTCGTTCCGGCCGACGAACCCATCGCGCCACAGCTTTCGCCGCGCGAGAAATCCATCCTGCGCTGCCTGATCGAGGGCGATTCCAACAAATGCATCGCGCGGAAGATCGATATCGCGGAGGCCACCGTGAAGGTTCACGTCAAGGCGATCCTCCGCAAGATCCGGGTTCAGAATCGGACCCAGGCGGCGATCTGGGGGATGAACCACCGGTTGCTCGCGTCACCCACGAGCGGCAAGCTCCCGCTTTTGAGCCGGGACGAGGTGGACGAACGGCATCCGGGGTCTCCCGCTGACGCCGACGATATCAAGCAGATCCCGATGCAGGTGCCGCTCGGCCTCATCAGCCACGAGGCCAATCATGCCGCTCGCGACCACGGTCATATCCGCAACGGCGCGGAAGCCGGGGCCATGATCCGGATTCGCAAGTGACGGCAGCGAGAGAGCCGCTGAACGACCGAACGGAGGTTCAGCCCTGCCGCAGCCGCGTGCGAAGCGCGTAAGCGTGCTGATCGGAGTTGGCGCACGTCCTGGGTAATCGTTGGTCCTGGGTAATCCCTGCGAAGTACTTCCGAGGAGCGTTCCGATAGTCCCTGTTTTTCGGCCACGCGGCGCTTCCAGCCGCTAGTCTCGAGGCAACCCGGCGAAGGATGTCGACGCGAAGCCGGCCGATGGCACTGGAGCATTCGTGAGGCACCAAGCGACAGGCTTCCGAATTCGGGACTCGCAGCGATAGTTCTGCGTGCGCTGTGGTCATTGCTTGTGGCCGGCCTCGCCATCCTGCAAGAGCCTGGCGCAGCGGCGGCAGCCGAGGCCCACCGCCTCGCGCCGAGCGACCGCATCACCGTGACGGTTTTTCGCCAGCCGGAACCGTCCGGTGATGCGGTCATCAATCAGGCCGGCACCATCAGCATCACCTTGACCGTCCCGATCGAGCAAGGACCTCACGTCTCTCGGCTGCGAGCCGGGGCATCGCAGGGGCAAGGCCTCATTCCCATCCACCAGTGGATCGAGAAGCAGCTTGCCCTGAGTCGGTAATGCCTTAGAGGCATTGCCCCGGAGCCGCTGCTTCCGCTACCGTTGATTGCGGAAGACAGCAGCAGCGTGGTTTGGCGGGTTTCCACCGTCGCTTTCGGATTCAATTCAACCAGCAAGCTTGATCATTCATCTTCGGGTTGCGTATGGCCGTACTTGGTGCGCTCCCTCTCGATCTTGGCTGCAGACCAATTCACGAAAGTGATTGGGAAGGCGTGATCGACTGCCTGTGCAGGGGTTTCCCCGGGCGTGGACGGAATTACTGGGCACAGGCGTTGACCCGCTTGTCTCAACGGCCCGCCGTCGCTGATTTTCCGCGATATGGCCTTGCCCTGGAGAAGTCCGGCCAGATCGTCGGCGTCGTGCTGACGCTCTACTCCCTCCACAGGGGGCAGGAAGGCGACGAAATCCGCTGCAATCTTTCAAGCTGGTCCGTCGATACAGCGTTCCGTCCCTACGCCAGCAAGTTGATCGCTGTGCTTCTCAGGCAAAAAGGGGTGACCTTCACAAACATCTCGCCTGAGCCGGCGACATTGAAAGCCAACGTGGCGATTGGATTTCGCCTGTCTTCCAATGCGCAGTTTGCATTCCTTCCTGCCCTCAATCCGGTGCAGCGGTCGTGCCGGGTGCTTGAAGTTCGTTCCGACCTTGCCGAACTGGCGCTGTTGTCCGACGGCGAGCGATATACGCTCTCGGAACATGCCGCGCTGGGCTGCCTCTCGCTGCTTTGCATCTGCGATGGAGCAGCGTTTCCCTTCGTGGTGGTGACGCGACGAACAGGCCACGGTCTCATCCGGTGCGGTCAGATCGTGTACTGCCGCTCGCTCGCGGATCTCAGTCGGTGCGCGGGTACGATCGGCCGCTATCTCCTGCGACGCGGAATCCTTCTTTGCCTCGTCGATGCCAAGGAGCCGATTCCCGGTCTGTTCGGCCGCTACTTTCCGAACCGGGGACCGAGATACTTCAAAGGTCCCAAGCCCCCTCCGCTGGGAGACCTGACGTTCACCGAGCTTGTGATTTTCGGCCCCTGAACGACAGCGCAGACTTATCGTTCTCGCAACGACTCCTGCTTGTACCTCGCCAGCGGCGACAGCAGATAGCTGATGATCGTGCGTCTGCCGGTCCTGATCTCGACCGTTACCGCCATGCCGGGGCCGAGCTTGAGGACCTTGTCCTCGACCTGCATGGTCGTGCGGTCGAGCGAAATGCGCGCGGCATATTCCAGCTGCTGGCCCTTCGGCTCACTGCTGCTCTGCGCCGCGCCGGACGGCCGATCATCCGCCCTGCCCTGTTGCCCGTCGCGTGCAATGGCGTCCGTCGACACGCTGAGCACCTCGCCGTGAAGCAGCCCATAGCGCGTGAAGTTGAAGGTATCGACCTTGATCTCTGCGCTTTGTCCCGGATGGACGAATCCGATGTCGCGGTTGGAAAGCATGGCCTCGATCTCGAGATGGCTCTCGCTCGGAACCACTACGGCCAGCGCCTGGGCGGGCGTCACCACGCCTCCCACCGTGTGCACGGCAAGTTGCTGCACGACACCGTCGACCGGTGCGACCAACTGCTGGAGTTTCGTGCGCTTCTCTGCCTTGATCACCTCCTGCTGAGCGCTCGCAGCCTTCTGCTCGGCCTTCGAAAGTGCGTCATAGATCGCATGACGATACTCCGCGGCGGTCCTGTCGCGCGTTTCCTTCAGAAGAGCGACGGCCGCGTCGGCTTCGTGCAGCCGGCTTTGCTGCAGGTTGAGATCCTGCTGCATCCCGACCAGCTCCTGATACTCGGAGAGATAGACGACTTTCGAAGCCAACGCCTTGTCGACGAGCGTCTTGCGAATGTCGACGCGCTCCTGCAGCACCGGGATTGTCGCCTGGAGCTTCGCGACACTTGCCATCGTGGTCGCCCGTTCTGCCTCTTTCTGGCCCTGCTGGCGTTCGATCTCGGCGAGCTTGGCGCTCTGCTCGGCGCGCTGGCTGATCAGGAACTGACGATGCATCTCGATCTCGGCGGCGCTTGCGCCCTGCGGCGGCCGGAAGGCGGCAAGCGGCTCGTCCGCGAGCGCCGCGCGAAGTCGCGCGACGTCGAGCTCGGCAGCAAGATAGTCGCTCTGCTGCCGCGCCTGATCGGCTTCGGTCATCGTGGGGTCCAGCTCGATCAGGACGTCGCCGGCCTTCACGCTCTGTCCGTCGCGGACGTGGATCGCGCGGACGACACCTGTCTCGAACGGCTGGATCAATTTGGTGCGTCCGCCCGGCACGATCTTGCCCGTCGCGGTGGCGACGATGTCGACGCTGCCGAGCGACGCCCACAGCAGCGCCACGCAGAAGACCGCGATGATGCAAGCCGCGATCGCGCGCCCGACCGGCGACGGCGGCCTCTCGGTGATCTCGAGCGCGGCCGGCAGGAACGCAATTTCCTGCGCGCGGCGACGTTCCGGCCGCGGAAATGGAACGATGTTTCGACCAGCTGACGTCATGAGTGATGGATACCGGCTTGCAGGTAGTGAAGATTTGCGTAACGCCCGTTGGTGCGGATCAGCTCCTCATGGCTGCCGTCCTCGACGATGCGCCCATGCTCGATCGTGATGATCCGGTCGGCGTTGCGCACCGTCGAGAGCCGGTGAGCGATGACGAAGACGGTCCGGCCCGCGGAGATGCGCTTCATGTTCTGCTGGATGGCGCGCTCGCTTTCGTAGTCGAGGGCGCTGGTCGCCTCGTCGAAGATGAGGATGCGCGGATTGCTGACGAGCGCGCGTGCGATTGCGACACGTTGCCGCTGCCCGCCGGAAAGGCTGCTGCCGCGTTCACCCACGACCGTGTCATAGCCTTGGGGCAGTTCGAGAATGAAGTCGTGGGCCCCCGCGAGCGTCGCCGCCTCGATGACCCGCTCCATCGGCATGGCGGGATCGGCGAGCGCGATGTTCTCGTAGATCGAACGGTTGAAGAGCACGTTCTCCTGCAGCACGACACCGATCTGACGTCGAAGCCACGTCAGGTCCACCATCGCCAGGTCGACGCCGTCGACCAGCACGCGTCCGCTCTCCGGCACGTAGAGACGCTGTATCAGCTTCGCGATGGTGCTTTTGCCCGAGCCTGACGAACCGACGATGCCGACGACCTGTCCGGGCTGGACGCTGAACGATACGTCGTGCAGCACCGCGGGGCCGTCGATCCTGTAGCGGAACGTCGCATGTTCGAACGTCACCTGCCCGCGGATGGGCGGCAGCGCGGCGCGAGCGCGATTGAGGCTCGGTTCGGGAATGGTGTTGAGGATGTCGCCGAGGCGATCAATCGACAGGCGGGCTTGATGAAAATCCTGCCAGATCTGCGCGAGCCGCAGCACCGGCGCGCTGACACGCGCGGCCAGCATGTTGAACGCGACGAGCTCGCCGACGGTCAGCTCGCCGCCGATCACCAGCCGGGCGCCGAAATAGAGCGTTGCCGCGACGACCAGCTTGTTGATCATCTGGACCGCCTGGCTTGCCGTGTTGTTCAGGCTGAGCACCCGGAAGCTGGCGTCGACATAGGCGGCGAGTTGCTCCTCCCAGCGGAGCTGCATCTGTGGTTCGACCGCCATGGCCTTCAGCGTCTCGACGCCGGTGACGCTCTCGACCAGGAAAGCCTGATTCTCGGAGCCGCGATTGAACTTCTCGTCAAGGCGGCGTCGAAACAGCGGCGCGGCGCCGGCGGAAATGCCGATGTAAAACGGGAACGATGCCAGGACGATCAGCGTCAGCGTCGTCGAATAGTAGAACATCACCACGAGGAACACGATGGTGAACAGGAGATCGATGACAAGCGTGAGTGCCGAGCTGGTCAGGAACTGGCGGATATTTTCCAGTTCGCGGACCCGTGCAACCGAATCGCCGACCCGGCGGGTTTGGAAGTACGCGATCGGCAGCGCCATCAGGTGACGAAACAGCCGGGCACCGAGCTCGACGTCGATGCGATTGGTCGTGTGCGCGAACACATACACCCGCAGCGTTCCGAGAGTGGCCTCGAATACGGTCAGCACGACGAGGCCCGTGACCAGGACATCGAGCGTGCTCATGCTTCGATGCACGAGCACCTTGTCGATGACCACCTGGAAGAACAGCGGGGAAAGCAGGGCAAAGACCTGCAGGAAGAACGATGCGACAAGCACCTCGCCCAGAAGCCGGTGATACTTTTGGACGGCGCCGACAAACCAGCTGATATCGAATCGCCGCGACAGGTCTGTGAGCGCCGCCCGCCGCGCCATCAGGATGATGTCGCCGGTCCAGATCGCCTCGAGTTCGGCCTGCGTCATCGTCTCGGGTTGCGGAGACAATGGGCGCTGAACGAGAAGCTTGTCGTCGACGACCTTGCCCAGAATCAGGAAACCGCCGTCCCGCAGCAGGGCAATTCCCGGCAACGGTGTGACTGCAAGCCTGTTCCAGTTCGACCGCTGTACCTGGGCCTTGAGCCCGAATTCCTTGGCGCAGCGCAGGATTTCGGTGACGCCGATCCGCGCCGTGCCCATGCGGTGGCGAATTTGACCGGGATCGGCCGCGATGCCGTGACAGCGCAGCAAAATGGCCGCAGCAATCAACCCGGACTCGTCGCCATTCTCCGAATTGGCGTTCGCCGCCTGGGATTCGGTGGTGGCTGCCTGTGGCGCAGCATCGCTTCGACCCGTCACGCCCGCGCGCATCAGGATATCGCGGAGACGCGTGAAGATGTCGCCGGTGCGCCGCGCCAGATCACGCCCGTCGAGGCATATGCTGGCGAGGACCCCAAGCATCCGGCTTGCGAGATTCTGCGATCCGGCCAGGATCAGGCGACCATCCCAGATTTCTTCGAACTCCGCGCGCGTCATCGTTTTCGGATGCGACGCGGCTGGATGCAACACGAGGGCCGCCTGGTCGTCGACCCGGCCGAGAAGCAGAAAGCCGCCGTCGCGAAGCGAAGCGATACCGGGCAGCTGGAGGCTCGCAAGTCGCGTCCAACGCGTCGTGCGCGAGCGGACCTTGACCCCGAGTTCGCGGGCACAACGAAGCATCGTACGGATGCCGAATTCATCGTTCCCGGATCGATCCCGGAGCTGGTCGGGCTCCGCGTTTACGCCGTGGAGGCGCAGGAACAGAGCAAGGGCTCGAGGCCCAACATCTGCGGCGTTGGCATTCCCGTACTGCATCGCCATTGTAGCTTGTAACCTTTCGCGGCTACCTGGCCGCGTTCGATGTCCTTCTCATGCATTTCCAGAACTGGCGTCCAGCACCCGGGCGCAAGCGCCCGGGTGCTGGAGCGGATCAATGTTGCGGTCGGGTCAGGACCCCGTCATGAACGTAGCCCGCCCCGCTCGAAACCGCCGATACGATCTGACCGGAATCGAACCGGCCGATATGGCCGGCCAGATGCTGGTTCAGCAGAGCAAAGCCCTGGTTCGCCAGCGTCGATGCCGCGCTTGTCGCGGTCGCCTGCCCAGGATCCGTCACGGTGATGGTCTGTGGCGCGGAGGTCGCAACGGTGCCGGTGACCGAATCCTTCCCGGTTGCAGTCAGCGTGAGCGTTGCCACCGGAGTACCGGTGCCGTGGTAGTACGAGTGCAGCGTCAGTCCGCTGTCGACCTCGGCTTCCGTCAGGGTGACGTTCCTGCCGCTGAAGGTGCGACCATCGAGATTGTCGGTGATCGTCTCGTACCTCGGCAAGCCCCTGATGTTGACGGTCACGGCATCGCTGGGATCGGTCGCAGACACGTTCACCCCAAGGCCGACCGCGCCGCCTCCCTTGGTCACCGTGAGCGCGTTGTCCGCGATGGTCAGCGCGGGCAGCGGCGAGGAAGTTGGCGGGGTGGGCGCAGTCGGAGGCGACGACGGCGGGTCGATCTGAAGACCGGCGAATGTGGTCACCGCGGCCGAGAGGTTTGCCGCAACACCCGACGAATCCCTGATGCTCGCGCCGCTCGGGAGATTGACGCCGGTGATGGCAAGCGCCGCGGTGTTGGTATCGGTCGAGGCCACCGTGGTGCGGAAGGTCAGCGTGTTGGTCCCGGAACCGCTTGCATAGAGCGCGGTATCGCCATCGTTCAGCGCCAGTGACGGCATGCCTGCCACCGTTACCGCCTCGTTGAAGGTGAGCGTCATCGTGACGGTGTCTCCGACGACCTCTGTACCAGTCCCGGGCGACGCTGTGGCCTTGGTCACCGCCGGCAGGGTCGGATCGATCTGCAGGCCCGTAAACGTCGTTGCTGCGGCCGAGAGGTTTGCCGCTACCCCCAACGAATCCTTGATGCTGGCGCCGCTCGGCAGATTGACCCCGGTGATGGCGAGTGCCGACGTCGCAGTGTCGGTCGAGGCCACCGTGGTCTTGAAGATCAGCGATCCGGTGCCGGAGCCGCTTACATAGGTGGCGGTGTTGCCGTCATTGAGCGTCAGCGTCGGCGTGCCCGTCACCGTCACCGCCTCGTTGAAGGCAAGCGTCATCGTGACGGTGTTTCCGACGACCTCTGTACCAGTTCCCGGCGACGCTGTGGCCTTCGTCACCGCCGGCAGGGTCGGATCGATCTGCAGTCCCGTGAACGTCGTCGCTGCGGCCGAGAGGGTTGCCGCAACCCCCGACGAATCCTTGATGCTGGCGCCGCTCGGCAGATTGACCCCGGTGACGGCGAGTGCCGACGTGGCGGTGTCGGTCGAGGCCACCGTGGTCTTGAAGACGAGCGAACCGGTGCCGGAACCGCTCACATAGGTGGCGGTGTTGCCGTCATTGAGCGTCAGCGTCGGCGTACCCGTCACCGTCACCGCCTCGTTGAAGGCAAGCGTCAATGTGATCGTGCTTCCCGCGGCCTCGACGCCGGTGCCCGGCGATGCCGTGGCCTGCGTCACCGCAGGCTGGGTCGTTACCGGCGGGGTCGTCACCGGCGGAGTCGTTACCGGTGGTGTCGACCCGGTTGTGATCTGCAAGTCGCGAAAATCGGCCGCGAGATCCTGGTTCGTGGTGCTCCGATAGAGTCCCTCTTCCCAATAGGTCGGAGCCCCATAGCCCAACGGGCCATGATAGTTCACAACCTGCGTCCCGTTTATCCAGACCTCCAGATACCCGTTGCCGTTGACGGAGTTGTCAATGTTGTCCACTATTTTGATATCATTATACTGACCACGTACGATCGGATTGGGGTCCGTCCAGAGCGTAAGCATCTGGACGTTTCCGGCACCGTTACTGGGATCCAGACCCGTGGGGCAATATCTGGCGACGACCTGCAGATGATCGCCGCTGAGCTGGATCGCGAATGGAGGCGAGGTATGGATATTCGATCCAAGAGCCGAGTCGTCATTGTGCATTTCTGCGGTCACGAGCCATGACGCCGTGTTTGTGGCACCGGGCTCCAGCATGAACTGGTAGGATATGGTTGTCGGCGTACCGACCGGAATGCGCGTATCCATCTGCGCTTCGGAGCGATCAACACTGCTTCCGGCATCGAACCAGGCCTGATCACCCGCTTGAATCTCGAAGCGCAGCGTGTGGTCGTCGACCTCCGTCATGCTGTAGCTCTTGCCCGCCGTCTGAACATTGTAGGCGGTGCCATCGATATTGAAGTTGCTCTGCGGCGTCGTCGTGAACGACGTGATGTCCGGAACGACCGTCACACCGGTTGCCTGCGATGCCGCGCTCGTGCCCGTCGAATCCGTATCAGTGGCAGTAAAGGTATTGGCTCCGTCGGACAGGCCGTCAGCCGCGAAAGTCCAGGAACCGCTTGCGTTCACCGTCGCCGCGCCGAGCAGCGTCGATCCATCATAGACGTCCACGGTGCTGCCGACCGTCGCAGTGCCAGTGAGCGTCAGATCGTTCGAATCGGTGGTCCCATTCTGGACGGTCCCGATCGCGGATGAGATTGAATTGATGACAGGTACGATAGCCAATTCAGGCCTCCATAGAGTAGCAGTCGTCGTCGCTTGGACGTTGAACAGGGGATTCCACTGCCGCGCATCGCGAAGGCGCGCGACATACCACGCGCTCACAGCGTGGTGCCGCGAGCGGATTCCAACGCTTCGCGATCAAGGATCACGAGCGGATTTCAACGCAGCGGGAATTGGTACGAGGCTGGCCCCCCTACTGCTGGGCCGGTTGGTTAATGAGCAAACATGGCGAAAAAACTCTCAAAATATGATTTATACACGAGTATGTAGGGCCACGTGTTGCCCCATACACATCATATTGTGCCGAAGTGGTGTCGATTGGCTGGGTCAGGAGACGCGCCCGATCCGTCTGTCCGACTACCTTGCGCTCGGTGAGGTACTCGATCGGCCGGTCGAGTGGTGCTTGCCCTCGATGGCGACGGGGCGAACGCGGGACTGGATAGGCGTAACGGCCCAGATCACCCGCGCGCGGGCAAGCTACGCCTGATCACTTCATCGCTCCAAATTCCGCTCGGCTGCTTCTGCGGTGCCTTTCCGGCCATGAAGAGCACGAACAACAGATTGGATTGATGAAAGACCACACCGTTGGTGAAAAAGAGCACCACGAACATTGCGACGCACGGCATCCTGTATTGAGGGTCCAGGCGCGAGAGGATCACGTACCACGCATAAGCGACGGTCAATGTGCCGGCGAGCCCGTAGCTGACCATCAAATTGAGAAGGTCATTGTGAGCCGCCAACGGGAAGGAATCATCATATAGCCAGATCGCTCCACGCCCGAACAACAGCTCCAGCACCGAAGACTTTTCCAGCATTTGACCATAGTAGCTCCAGATCTGGTCGCGCCCGCTCGTGATGCTGTAGAGCTCGAGCTCCGAGGGTTCTCGATCTCGATAGACAACCCGCTGGATAATGGCGTCCGCCAAATCGGAGTTCAGCAGAATGGCTGTCGCAACCCCCAAAACCAGAAGCACCACCAGAAGCGTTCGCAAGCTCCACGCGTTGTACTTCTTGATCAGGAACGCCAGAAGGAAACCCAGAAGGGCGGATCGGACATTGATCACGGCGAGCACGATCAAGCCAATGACTGGAAGGCCGATCCACTGATTGATCAGCAGGATTGAAGCCTTGGCTATCGTCTGGGCCACAACATGGAAGGGCTGCTCGTTTAGGGTGGTCAACAGATCCCCCTCCGAGCCGCGCTCGTGCAAAAAGAAAAACAGCACAAATCCGCACAACACCGGCATGCCGAATGTCAAAAAACGCTTTCGCAAGGCGATAAAGGTTGACGGCTCGCAGCTCGACATGAACAACAGGAACGTGATCGGCAACAGGATCGTTACAGAAAAATAGAGCTGTGGGGTCACTGCGGCGGGCACCCAGAGCAGGTTAACGATCAGCAGTGAAAAGACGACAAGGAAAGTAGCCAAGTCCCTGCGGGTGGTGCCGGACAACGCAACCTTCGTGGCTGTGAGCACCAACGCCACGGCGACGTAAACAGCCACCACCAGTGCTCCCTTTTCCTCGGGGCTGATGATGTCGGCTCCACACCGAAACAAAATGAACAGGAACAGCGCGTTTACAAGCATTCGTCGGCGCTCCGTTCGGATATCCGCATCTCGAGCACGTCAATTGTGATGCTTGACAGTTTGTGAAGACGCCCTTCGAAGAGTATCTGATCGGAAGGTACGCGTACGCCGAACGATGGCGACAGCCACCCGAGCCCCGTCGCTTCGTCACCGCGAACCACCCTCGCCTTCAACGGACCCGCACTTGCGATCCGAATGAGCTGGCGATTGTCGTGGGTGACCAACACCCCGCTTCGATCGGACTCGACCGTTGACCGACAGGCCGGGTCCAGCAAGAACGATACCGTTACGCTTCGATCCGCTGGACCTCCGAGGATCTCATCAAAAATCGTGAACTGCGAAGCACCATCAAACTCCACCGTTCGCCGGTGCCTGACGCCATACTGCGCAACGTAGCCGTCATGCTCTGCGACGACCCGCGCAACCGGAGCTACTTCGGACGATACCAGGCGCGCGTTCGCCTTGCTTACCCAATTGAACGGCCCGGAGGCGCGGCTCGATCCGATACCGTCAAGACTTAGGGTGTTGTGAACCGCGGTGGCCCGGAACAGATCCCGCAGCTCCCTGTTCGAATGATACAGGTACGTTCCGGCATCTGCGATGACAGGCTGGCGGCCTACGGACAGCCAGATGGCGAGCGTGTCCGCGTGGGCATGAGCAGCAATCGAGAGATAGCCAATGGGTCCGTGATCGAATGTGAGGACGACAGGATTCCTGTGCCTGCTTCGGAACACCGAGTAGCCCCCGTTTGCAAATGAACGCATTCCGGCGGGCTGCGCTGGTGAGGCCTCGGCGGCTCCCAGAATGACATCGCGAATGCCGGCATCTTTGGCGGGAGGAGCGAGATCCGGGCGGCCAATGCATCCCGAAACGGCCGCGACAATGGACGCGACGTATTTCGGTTCCGCCGCCTGCGTGGTCGCGATGACCCGGCAGTCGTCGAAATCGCCGATCGCAGGCACTTTTCCGTCGGTGTCCATCAACCAGCGCGAATGTTCGGACCACGCCGAAAGCCTGTCCGCGGTCGTCGCCGGCAGGCTGCGTTCGCGTCCAAGGGCCGTGGCCGCCAGGAGGAACAGCTCAATCGAGAATGCCGTATAGCCGGGAGATTGTTCGCCACCCACGCCGTCCGGATGGATTTGCAGATCAATCTCGACGAGCAATGCGCGCCAGCAGTCCTCCCGCAATTTGATGGCACCGGGAAATCCCGGCGCCATGATCGAACCGACAATCAATCCTGCTAGCTCGGCGATCCGATGATTATTGGCGGACGAATTGAGCGACGGAAATCGCCTGATCCAATCGACATGTGCAAAGAAGAAGCGGAGCGCCGCATCGCGCGTGGCGCCGTCAACGCAGTCGACCCCGGTGATCGAGAGCGCTACCGCCACCGAAATCACGCGAAGTGCGAGCTCGATGCCGGAAATCCAGCTTGGTCCACGAAAGGGCGGATTGCCCGCCATCCACGACTTCATCACGCCAGCCACAAGCCCGGGCTCGTTTTGCGTCCCGAGCTCGGCATCGGCGGCGAGAGGAACCAAGAATTGCAGCCGATTGAGCTCCCAGATGCGTTTGATTTCCCGCGTGTCGATGCCGTGCCGGAACGAGATGTCGAAGGCATAGGTATCCCATTGGGGAAACGCCGCGCCGTCGTCGGGATCGATGCGCCAGAACCCGGGATCTGGTGGCATCAGGGCAGGCTCCGGCCAATTAGCGCCGAGAAAGCGGAAGCTGCCGGCTCGGATCTTGTCTGCTTCGCAGGCTATGAGACCGGATAAATCCGGTGGAGAGCCGGCGATCCGGGAACGGATGCCCGGTATTGTCGCCAGCGGTCCAACGGGCTCGACCGCGTCCCAGCCGCGATTGTGCCAGCGCGCAGTCTGCTTGCCGGCAGTCTCGACCACCCGGTGAACAATCTCCGCAGCACTCATTGCCGCCAGCCGGTCACGGTACCAACCCAATCGGTCCAATGCGGCTCTCAACATGCGCCCCACATCGTTGACGTCGCGACGCTTCGTCGCATCGCGACGAACCTTCCTCCTCGCTCCGGACAATTCGGTGAGGTGGTAACTCACAGGCAGCGCCCTCCCGCGCGGGCGGACTCGGCCCAGATCGCAGCGAGACGTTCAGCGCAGACGTCGATGTCCAGCCGCGCTCTGTGCAAGGTCCTGCCTTCTTCTCCCAGCCGACACCTCAGGCCCGGATCTTCAATGAGACGCTCCAGCGCGGAAGCAAGTCCCTCGACATCGCCGGGCGTGACGATCAGCCCGGTCCTCTCGTGCTCGATGATCTCCGGAAGCGCACCGACCGGGGTGCAAATGACGGCCGCGCCGTGAGCCAGGGCCTCGATCACCGACATCGGGAGATTCTCACTCAGGGACGGGAGCACCAGGATATTGGCCGCGCGCAACAACGCCTCGACCTGCGCCGCATCGACCCAACCAGGTACGGATACGCGATCGCCAAGGCCCGCTCGTTCAACCGCGGCTCTGGTCTCGTTCACCGCCCCGTCACCAGCAAGCGTGGCCCTCCAGCCTGAGCTGGACGCCAAGCTTGCAAGAGCCTCCACAAGGTGCGGCACGCCTTTCTCTGGGCCGAGCCGTCCCAAGAAAAGGATGTTGGCCGCGTCATCCTTGATCTCCGAACTCTCATAGCTCGGCGCACGTGTCGCATTCGGCACGATGACGATCCTATCGCGACAGTCAGGAATTCTGTCGGATACAACCTGCTTCCAGTAGTTGCCGAGCACGATAATTGCTCGGCTGTTCCGGAACATCAGATCGATCTCCTTCTTCAGCACTCCCTTCCGAGAATCCCAGAAGCCGTCAAACTGACCGCTATGCAGGTGCAACACATATGGCAATCGGCACATTCTCGAGATGCGGGCCAGGATGAGCTTGCGATAGGCGCTGCCGAACGCCGAAAGATTGATGTGCACAACGTCTACTCGCCCAAGCACCCGAAGCAGCAGCAAACGCGCAATCGCCTGAGCAAGAAACAAGGGTGACAACAGTATCGAGCCTGGCCCTCGCGTGGTGACAAACCGCGCTCTTATGCTTGCGAAGCGGCCCATTTGCAGTGCGCCCCGCAATTCATCCATCATGCGGTCAATCCCGCCCTGGCCACCGGCGCCGAGGGGCGTGAAAATGACGACTTGAAGCGGGCGGATTGCTTCCCGATCGGATCCTGTGTCGCATGCGCAAGCCTTGTCGGCCTGTTTCCGGTTGCAGGCAACATCGAACGCTTTCGAGCGTGCGAGCGCCCCGGACGGGTTCAGGAACCAGGAGCCGGCGCTTTTCATGTCGCAACCTTGAATGCGCGCAGGAACACCTCGAGATTCGTCAGCGACCAAAGAAGTCTTTCGTGGTTCTGCCGACCGTTGAGATGCTCTGTGACGAGCCCGCGGAGCTTCGGGCCGCTGATCAATCGCGCCACTCTTGAGCTTTCGCTTACCAGCATATCCTGCACGAAATCACGGTACGGGCCCTTGAACCATTCTCCGACCGGCACACGGAATCCGACCTTCTTCCGCTTCACGATCTCCGGTGGCAGGATCTTGTCCATCGCAGCGCGCAGCACCGTCTTGCCACCCTTGCCGCCGGTCAGAAACTCATCCGGGAATCGCGCCACGACACCGGCGAGTACCGTATCCATGAACGGCATCCGCCCCTCGATCGACCCCGCCATCATCATCCGATCGCCCCGTTCCAGCAGATTGTCCGGAAGCCAGGAGGTCTGATCGAAGAACAATGCGCGTCGCAGACTGGATTCCGTTCCCGACGAATAGGGGAAGAGGTCCGGCGGAGCCGCTGACAGAAGCCGACCCAGCATGGCCTCGCTTTCGCCCACCGAAAGGCCGCCAAACCAGACCCGCATCCGGTTTACCGGATCGCGCTCGCCCGCGGCCATTGCAAGGATCTTCACGCGTCGCATCGCGTAGGGCAGCGAGCGCACCAGCGGATAGATCAGCCGTTCGTGCAGCAGATGCGGCATGAGGCACTGATACAGGCCTATCCATCGCTCAGCCCGATGCTTCGGATATCCGCCCATCAGCTCATCGGCGCCCTCTCCTGTCAGCACCATCTTCACGCTGCCGGAGGCCATCTCCGAAAGCATGAAGATCGGCACATCAGATGCCTCGCTGACCGGAGCCCCGCGGCGAAGCACGGCGGTCGACCAATGCGTCATGAAGGCTTCGGGTTCGACGTACAGCTCATTGTGAGTCGTACCGAACAACCCGGCAACGACCCGCGCATGATCGAGCTCCGAATATTCGGCCTCCCGAAAGCCCACTGAGAACGTTCGCACCGGCTCCGCGCTATGCTTGACCATGGTTGCCACGACCGCCGACGAGTCGATACCGCCAGAAAGATAGGCGCCGAACGGCGCGTCGCTGCGCATGCGAATTCGAACGGCCTCATCGAATGCCTGTTCGAACAGACCAATTGCGTCATCGAACGACTTGACGTCCGGCGGTGTTGTCGCAACCGGCGGCGTAAAGTACCGTGTCGTCGTCAACGCCCCGCGCTGCCACACGACATAGTGGCCAGGTTGCAGCTTCTTCACCGCCTGGAAGAACGTGGAAGGTCCGGGAACATAGCGATTGAGCAGATAGTGGCCGAGCGATTCGGAAGAGAACGTTCGGTCAATGCCCGGGAATTGAACCAGCGGCTCGATCTCCGAACCGAACAGGAGCCCTCCCTGCAGTTCGGCGAGAAACAGCGGTTTCTTGCCGAACGCATCGCGGGCAAGTATCAGCCGCTGCTCTGCGTCGTCCCAGAGAGCAAAGCCGAACATGCCGCGGAACCTGCGTACTGCGTCGAGCCCCCACGCACGATACGCCTCGATCAGCACCTCGGTGTCCGATTTCGTGCCAAAGCGATGTCCAAGCGCGACGAGCTCCCGCCGCAGCTCGACGTAATTGTAGATCTCGCCGTTGAACACCACGGTGAAGCGGCCATCTTCGCTCGACATCGGTTGCGCGCCGCCGCCGATGTCGATGATCGAAAGCCGGCGGTGCCCGACGCCGATCTGAAATCGTCCGTCAGCGGTCGTGTGCAGCCGATAACCCGCGCCATCCGGACCGCGATGGCGCATCAAATCGGTCAGGCTGGTGAGTGTCGCGCGATCCTGATGCTTCGTGGCGTCAAGAACCCATCCAAATATCCCACACATTGGCCAGCCGCCTTATCCGGACGACAACTCAGATGATAACCGACAACCCGCTTTGAGACCGCCGTGGTGACGTCATGCAACTCACGCCGTCCTCTCGACAGGCTCTCTGAGCTCGAACGCTGTTTCATAAGCGCTCAGAAGCTTCGTCGCCTCGTGGTCCCAGGCGAGTTCGCCGCGGATTCTCTTCTTGCCGAATGCGCCCATGCGATCGCGCCGTACCGGATCATCCAGCAGTTCCAATATCCGCTCGCCGAACTCCGCAGTATCCGTGTTGCGCGCATACAGTGACGCCTCTCCTGCCGAGACCCGCCCTTCGGTGAGATCAAATTGCACAATGGCCTTGCCCAGCGCCATGTACTCCATGATCTTGTTCATTGTCGACTTGTCGTTCATCGCGTTAGGTCGGTCGGGGTTCACGCAGACGTCCGCCGTCGAGAGTATCGTGAATAGCGTCGCGTCATCGACGCGGCCCGTGAACGTGACCCACTCGTCCAGCTCGAAAGCCGTCGCGAGCTTCTTGACCTCATCCAATTCCGGTCCACTCCCGACAATGACGAACTGGACATCAAGGCGGTTTCGCCCGAAGCGGATATGCCTGATCGCCTCGAGCAGCAGATCGAGCCCCTCCTGCTTTCCAATCACGCCCACATAACCGACGAGGAATTTCCGTCCCCTCTTCCAGGCCGGATCCGGTGGCAGTGACTGAACACGCGAGAGGTCTGGGCCGGAGCGCACCACGACCACGCGATCCGGATCCATTCGCCCGCGTTCGATGGCAATGGTGCGGTATGACTGATTTGTTGCAATCGATACGTCCGACAATGCGAATGTGAGACGTTCAAACAGAACCATGGCGCGCCAGAGCAGGCCGCGGTGTCCGAATTTCGCCTCGTAGAGTTCAGGGTTGATGTCGTGATGGTCGAAAATGAAGGACTTTCCGAACAAGAACTTATGAAATGCACCCACCATGAAAATGAGATCCGGCGGATTGCACGCGTGAACGACGTCAAATCCGCGGCTCGCCAGAATCTTCAGGCTCAGCACGAACTCCCAAAACAGCGCCGCACTGTATTCAGCCAGATAGCCGAGGACTCCATGTCCCTCTCCCGGCAACCAGTGCCGATAGATCGCTATTCCCTCGATGACTTCGAATGAAGCCGTCGCGTTCGGTCCCTTCGGGCAAATGATCGACACCTCGTAGCCGTTCCGCGACAACGTGCGGGCCTCCGACCACACGCGCCGATCGAATGGCACTGGCAGATTCTCGACGATGATAAGCACCCGGCGCCGAACCGAACCTTTGACGCCGCGTCGGGATGTCGGGGCGTCAGCCAATTCTGCGGACGCGGCGTCCGGGCCGGCCAAGTCGTAGACCGCACTCTTGGCGCCGGTTTGTCCGGACCGGCTCGCTGCGCCGGCCCGATTGAGATGGGGTGCACCGCGATTGTCACGAAAGCGCGTTGACATCGATCACCCGTCCTGTGCGCAACGCCATGTTCTTTGCCCACCCCCTGGTATCGATGACGAGGTCGAACAGCTCCGACTCGGCAACCGACTTCGGGATCAGCAGCTTGCGGAGCGCGGGCAGACTTGAGAACGCATAGCCGAGATTCTGACCAATCAGCTTGGACGGCTCGACATGCGGATCATAGATCGACAAGCGAACACGCGAGTGCAGGAGCTTTCGCGCCAGATCGATATTGGGACTTTCACGCAGATCGTCGCTGTTCTCCTTGAAGGCGAGCCCCAGCATGAGCACCTGGCCGCCGGCCGGGACCGCTTTCACGCAGCTCTCGAACAGGAAATTCTTGTGCTCATCGTTCGACCTCAGGACGGAGTCCACCAGGCAGGTATGCGCTCCCACGTCGCTGGCGATGTATTGCAGCGCCCGAACGTCCTTCGGCAGGCATGAGCCGCCGAACGCCCCGCCTGGCCTCAAATAGTAGGGCGAGATGTTGAGCTTGGTGTCGGAGATGAATATTCGGTGCACAGTGGCCGCGCTGATGCCGAGCCTGTCGCAGACGCGACCGACCTCGTTGGCAAAGGCAATCTTCACGGCATGGAACGAGTTGTCGACGAACTTGGTCAGCTCTGCCGCCCGATAGGTCGTATAGAAGACGGGCGCCTCGATTCTTGCGTTCAGTTCGTCGAGCGCCACGCACGGTTTCCCGTCCTTCGTTCCGATGACGATCTTTGGCGGATTGAAGAAGTCTTCGATCGCGACGGACTCGCGCAGGAATTCCGGGTTGTAGACCAGCTCGACCAGATCCATCTTGCCGCTTAATGCGTTCTCGAAAATCGGCAGCACCAGTTCATCGATCGTGCCGGGCCGCATCGTGGATCGGAATATGACGGTCAACGCGGTCGCGCGAGCGCGGCTGACCGACGCCGCGATCTGATGCGACACCTCGACGATGAAGCTCATGTTATGGGATCCGTCCGGCGCACTGGGCGTTCCCACACAGACGATGGCCATGTCGCAACTGTCGAGATGCTTCCTCGCATCCATCGTCGCGGTCAGCAAACCCTTCCTGACAGCTCGTTCGACAAGCTGATCGAGGCCTGGCTCCGTAATCGGCGATTTGCCCGCATTGACGACTGCCACTTTTTCATCGCTCACGTCGACACCGAGCACTTCGTGGCCTTGCTTGGTGAGGCAAGCTGCCGCCGTCATGCCGACATAGCCAAGTCCGAATACCGCAATCTTCATGCTGTTTTATCGCAATCCATTGCTTTCAATCCTGCAACAATAGACTTGCGACGTTTCAGGCACGTGCAGGCAAACGGGTTGCCACCAAGGGCGGAGTGGCTACCCAATTGTGAGTATTCGGGACTGCGGCGGAAGCTCGTCCGGCAGGCGCGATCCGACTCCGGCTGATACAGATTGCCTCAGGGCGCGCCTTCTGGCGACGCCTGCGCGGCTTAGGACCGCATGCGCGATGGGAGCTCAGCGGCAGCTGGCGCCCTCTCCGCAGGGAAATCCATCCCATATTTCGACGTCGTCCACCCACTGATGCACTGGCAACGTCCCACCCGTGTAGAGCTGCGTGAGCATGATCCGATCGATGGGATCGCTCCCACCATGCAATGGCCCGCGGTGATCGAACACGACCTGTCCGTTGATGGCCTGCCATGCGCGTCCGTCGCCTTGCGGGCTCCGGTGCCAAAAGAACTCGAATTTGAACCACTCCCCGACCGGCACGGGTGAATTGCGGTTCGCAACCTCCCAGGCGGCCCTGCTCGGGCCAGCCGACAGATCGTCCGCCTTCAAATTCCAGTAGGGCTTGTTTGAGCCGTCGGTGTAGATGTAGGTGATGAGCCGATGCTGTGCATTGGTCTTCCATTCGAACAGCACCCACCAACCGTTCGGCCCAAGTCTCTCCAGCAGATCGGGCTGAAGCTTGATCCAGTAGCTCACGTAGAGGTCGCCTTGCACGGCATTGGCGGAGGGCGTGAGAAGATACGGAACTTGCGTGGCGCCGCCGCCGCGCTTCCGTATCTCGCTATAGAGCGCAGAGATCTGTTGGCCGTGAGGCCCCGTAACGCTCCGGATATCGCTAAAAACATAGGTGTTCACCGTATCGGGCGTAACTGGTGCATCTGCGAGAAGCTGAAGCTTTCCGCCGCCTCGCCAAACCTGTGGTGCCCAGCTATAGCCGGTCGCCGGATTCGACCCTTTGATATCCTGCCAGCATGATGTCCCACACTGGTAGGGCCTGCCGAGCAGCAGGCTGCCCTCGAAGCTCGACTTGAAGAGAACTTCGGCGGCACAGCCGGGCGACGCCGATCCAACGCAGAGGAGAGAAACGCCCAGGCGCAGGCATCTGCCTGCAATCAGGCTCACGCGTTCTGCAATCGACATCGCACCACTCGTGCCAGGCGGCATTGGATCATCAAGAGCATACCAGAATGCCGTTTGATGGCCCCCGTATTCGGAACTACCTACAAATGAGTAACGGTCTGCAGTTGCTTGGGCGAAGCACTTCGGCAATAAATAGAAAAATTCATTGATGCTACCTTTACTCGGCGAACCTTTGAAGACATTGCATGTCCTGACGGTACACTCACGACGGTCATTCTGACGATGGACATCGACTGCAGACCGCATACAGAAACAAGAACCGTCGAAGATGTGCAGGCATTCTCGATGGCAAGCGGCGGGATCAAGCAGCGGCTCAAGGCCGGCGTATTCCATGCGGCTCGTTGGTCTGGATTGACGCCCTTGTTTCGCAACATCTTCGCCGGCCGCGCGGCTATCCTGATGTTCCATGAGGTCCAGCGCGATTGGCGCTCGGAGCTGATGACCGGCACGCCGGTTACACTTCTTGAACATTCACTCGATTGGTTGCGGCGCGAGGGATGGGAGATTGTCAGTCTCGACGCGTGCTTCGAGCGATTGGCAACGGATGCCCGACCGCGCCGCTATGCGGTGCTAACGTTTGACGACGGCTACCGGGACAACGTCACGACCGCCCTTCCGATCCTGGAACGAAACAACGCGCCGTTCACGATCTACGTTCCGACCGGCGCGCCGACGCGCGCGCTGCAGTCGTGGTGGCTGGGCTTGCGCGAACTATTTCGCTCGAGGGACGCGGTGACGATCGATGCGATGGGCATTCGGTTCTGCTGTCCCGACATCCACAGCAAGATGCTTGCCTTGAAAACGGTAACCGAGTGGATCCACGAAGATTATTCCCGAGTCGAGACGCTCACCCCGATGTTCGACAGAGCCGGCGTATCGCTTGCCGCCTTGAATGAAACGTACTTCCTCAATGAAAGCGAGCTTCAGGCCCTGTCGCATCATCCTCTCGCGTCAATTGGCGGGCACACGGTTTCGCACCCGGCACTGGCAACCCTGGATGTCCTTTCAGCGCAAGCGGAGATAGCGGATAACCGCAACTATCTGCAGACATTGCTTCAGCGTCCGGTTCGGCACCTTGCTTATCCCTACGGCGGCTCGAGGGCATGCGGCCCTCGGGAAGAGCATCTCGCAACGGAAGCGGGCTTTTCGACCGCCGTAACAACGCGGCATGGGCAAGTGCCCGACAGCGAGCACAATCGGTTTTCACTTCCACGTATCGGGGTCGGGGGGCAGTTCGATACCAAAGCCGCATTCGAGGCTCGAATGAACGGCGCCGAGGCGGCCATCCGCATGCTGTGGCGCTATGGGTGAAGCGCGGCCCAGAGCTTGGCGGCCGCTCGTCCAGGCCCGAGCTCTAACGCGCGAGCAGCGGACTCCTTATGCACCGATCCATCTGACAGAGCGCGCTGCAAGATTGCGCGCCATGGTCGTGGCCGTCAGATCGATGCCTTCGACGGCATAGATGTGGGCCGCCGACCAGAGCTTCATGACCACAACCGAGACCGCTGCAGTTATCGCGGTGCCCAAGGTCCCGAATGCCCAGGTCGCCCCAGCCATCACGATGAGCCCCAGCGCAGAGGTGAAGACCATGATCCGCATCGCAGCCCCCTGGTGCCCGGTCATGCTGAGAGCGATGCCGCCAAGGCCCAAATACGTGCCGGCCAGGTTGCCAACGGCCATTACCATGAGAATGCCGTAACTATGGACGAAGGCCTTTCCGAAAATCGTGAGCAACGACGTGCCCGCCAACGCCAGCACCACCAGCCCGGCAAGGACCAGGACAGATGCGAGCAGCGCCGCACCGGAGGTCTCGCGGGTGATGTCGCCACGACGACCCTCGTCATATAGCCGCGCGATACGGGGCGCCGCGGGGATAGCGAAGGTCGCCAGGAAGAAGTCAAGAAGGAGTGAGATACGGTTGGCGGCGTAGTAATAGCCGGCTTCCTTCGGTCCGACGATCAGCGAGACCAGAACCACGTCCGCTGTTGAGAACAGGATGGTGGCGACGCTGGTCACCCAGAACGGCATGGACGCGCGCAGCGTGCTGCCCAGACTGTCCATGCCCCGCATCGCGGCACGCGCGAAGAGACGATGTCCGTGAATCAGCCGCCTCAGATAAACTTGCTGGCCCAAAATTAGCAGGAGCAACGCGATCGCAGCGATCACGAACACATCGGCAGCGCTCAGCGCCTCGCCCGACGCCAGGAACAGCGCGCCACCAACCAATACGATGAGCAGCCGCCACAGCACCTCTTTCGGCACCAACGCCAGATTGACCGAACCAAGTGCCCGACCGATGGAGCTTTGCAGCTCGATCAATGCCAGGGGCATCACAAGCAGCACGCTCGTGGCGTACTCCCAGCGACCGAAGACACCGGGCCGGCCGTGGAAGATGACGAATGCAAGGGCGACGGCGAGCGTCACCACCAGGCTGCCGAGGCACGCGACGAGCAGTCGGCGGGAGGCCATCCTGGTGATGGCCGGATGTTGGTGCCCTGCGGCGAGGCTCGGCAGCTCTCGCAGCAGCTGCATCTGCTGCCCTCCCAGACCGACCGTCGCCGCAATAAATCCGAAGCTCATCAGCGACATGAGCGCGCCATATTCCTCGATGCTCATCATCCGTGCGAAGCTGACCCCAAAAACGAAGGTGACCACCGCACCGGAGCAACGGAAAGTGAAGGCCAACACGGACTTCGAGAACACGGATTCCAGCATCCAACTCCCTCGCGCATCACGCCATTGAGTACCGGGATTGAGCCGCCGATGGATGAGCGCGACATCGAAGGACGGCTGAACGGACTCGTGCGGCCCGGATGCCTACGGCTACCCGATGGCGACCCAGTTGCTTCGTGCGCTCAATGGTCCAAATCGGGCTCCTTGTGCGCACGATGCTTCTCACTCTTGGGCGCCCCGTACGACGGGGCCTTGGACGCGCTTGCCATAATTCCTGGTACAGCTGCGCCCTCTCTAAACGCGCCCTGGCCGAACCTGCTTGCTGGCGCGGTTCGTCGATCTGACAGGTCGAGCAGCATTCCAATGGCGATGCCGACCAGCATGCCTCCGACGGTCGATATTCCAAGCACGATTCCCGCCTTCGGCCAGCTGGCCTCCAGGGGACGAGACACTTCCGTAAGCAGGTGCGCCTCGGTGCTGAAGGATTGCTGTTGCGCCTCCATGTAACGCAGCCCACGGAGAAAATTGTCATAGGTCCTTGCGGCGGATTCTGCGGCCACTTCCAGTTCGCGAAGCTCTCCTTGCACTTTTGCGGTTGATTGCGACGGGTGCGTGCCAGTCCCGACCCCATCCGCGGCCCCCGCGGACTCGATCCCGTTGTTACGATAGGTCGCCAGCGCCTGTTGGGCCGCCACCGCCTGGTTGCTTAGTTCGCTGATCCGATCCTTGACCCATTTCTCGTCACCCAGGGCCGATCTGTATTTTGCGTCCAGTTGAGCCGCAGTATTTGTTTCCACAACGGTGTTCAGGATCTGGACCGCCCGCTCGGGAGAGGTGGAGTCGAAGGTTATCTCGATAATGTAAGTCAGACCGACCCGCTTCGCCAAAAGCTTGCGTTCGAACGCTTCCAGCGCATATCGCATATCGCCCGCTTCCGTTCCGGGCTTGCTCCAGCCGAGCTGCCGCGACAACGACCTGACCATGCCACGCACAACGCCGTGGTGGACGAATTCCGGATCATTTGTCAGATCCAGCTTCCGTATCACGGCACGAGCGAGCCCCTCGGACTTTATGATTGCGATCTGACTTTCGACGCTCGTGGACACCGACGCAGTATCCCCCGGCGCCGCCTTCGCATCGACGACGAGTTTCGCGGTAGCGGTGAACGTCGGCACAGCAGCGATGAGGTAGAGCAGAGCGATGACTAGCATCGTCGCACACGCCAGTAATATGATCGAGAAGCGCCGTCGTATGAAGGCCATCGCGTCGGCCATGGGTTCGGTCGGCCAATGATAGCCAAGCGTCGCCGCGTCCGGATCTACCAAATCATCGCTTCTATTGATGTGCAGCATTTTCACGTACCAGCGCTGATAGTTGCATTGCCGGGGCTCCGCTCGTCGGACGAAACGAAGCCTGGTGGGGCGAGAAAAGCACCAAGTCGATACGCCTCGCGATCCACCGAAAGAAAACTCGAGCCAAACTAGTAAGCATTCCAGTACGCTCTCCTGGACAACAGGGTCATAACGATGATCTTGAGGTCGAGAAGCAGCGACCAGTTGTCGATGTAATAGAGATCATGCTCGACACGACGCTGCATCTTCTCGAGAGTATCGGTCTCGCCACGATAGCCGTTGACCTGAGCCCAGCCGGTAATGCCGGGTTTGACGTTGTGGCGCCGGGAGAATGACGAAATCAACTCGGCGAACACCTCGTTTTGCGCTGTCGCATGTGGACGGGGCCCGACGATCGACATCTCGCCGACCAGCACATTGAACAGCTGCGGGAGCTCGTCGATATTGGTGTGGCGCAGGAAGTGTCCCAGTCGGGTCACGCGCGGATCGTGTCGGGTGACCGGCCTGAAATTGTTGCCCTCCTCCATCACGGTCATCGTACGAAATTTCACCACGCGAATGGGTTCGTTGTTGTAGCCGTGCCTGGTCTGACGAAACAACACCGGTCCACGGGAATCCAGCTTGATTGCGAGCGCGACGATGACGAAGAACGGGCTTGCCACAACAAGGCCCGCGATTGCGACGGCGATGTCGAACGCTCGCTTGATCGCGCGGTGGACATGAGTAAGGGGCGACTGGAAGACACGCATCGTCACCATGTTGCCGAACTGGGCGATCCGCGACATGGCCATCAGATCGATCGATCCCACGGGGACGACGTGAACGTCGACCGGAAGGTCTGACAGGGCGCCGGCAAGCCGGAGAACCGACGGCGTATCCTGGTGCGAGGTCAAGATCACGATGTCATCCGCCCGCAAGGGACGGCAATCCGCGACCAGTTGACGGGCATCATCGGCGAGGATCCGCTCAGCGAGCACGCGGGTCACACGGCGGCGCGCTACCGCCGAGGAGCGCGCGCGAACCGCGGGAAAGTCGAACGAGCGGATAGTTCGGATTCCGCTGGCCATGGCCAAGGTGGAAAAATGCAGGCAGTGAGCCGGGTCCCCGATGAGTATAACGCGCCTGGCGTCGATCAGCCCCGCCGCGATGGCAGGCCGGAGCAACGCAAACCACAGTGTCCGCGCGCAGAGTACCGCGAGAGCGACACTCACGGCCTGAACCATGACGGTCGCGCGTGAGTAGTCGGCGGAGATCTTCAGAAGGAATATCGTCGACAGGAAGATCGAGAACACGAGGACGACGCTCCTCACGCCATTCCACAGGAACACGTGGCGGGGCTGCGTCAGGATTCGGGAATATTGCCCGAGCCCTACCGAGACCAGCAATTGCAATGTGGCAATCAGCAGGGATTCCTCGATGTAACGCGCGGAATCCGGCGATTGCTGCAGGATCAAACGATGATGCAAGACGGCTGTGAAATAGGCCGCGACTGCGACGAACAGGAATTCGGTAGCGGCCGCCTCAACCAACAAGCCAGCCAGTCGACCCCGACCGACGCGCGCTGGGACTGCCGTGCCGTCACCGACCGAATGTGCCGGAAACTTTGATGAGGCCGGCAGATTGGTAAACGACGCATAATTCATAACACTCAGCCACCAGTCACCCAGCTACTTCGTCCCTCCCCCAGATCAGTACATACCGGGCCATGGATGGGCATTAGCAATAAATGGGTAGCTACGATGGTCCATTGAGCCACGGCGGCGCGGGACTAGAGTTCGAACAGCCGTCCGCTTCCCGTTCCGACGGGTCCGACGGACTGCGGATCGATGACCGTAGGGACCTGATCGATCGAACGCCGCCTGGAAGGCGCTGAACGGCTCCGAGCCCCGGACGTCAGCGACGTCCTTCCCCGAACAGACTTGAAGGAATTCACCCAGTGACCACCTTCCATCGCGATGTCCCTGCCAGAAAGCGTTGCATCAAATGGGGCTTGGCGGCTTTCGGCCTGGCACTATCGGTCACTCGAGCCAACGCCGAATATCGGGTCCATGTCGGAGATGTGCTGGAGATTGCGGTGGCGGGCGTGCCGGAGCTGCACCATCGTGCTGCGGTGCAAATGGACGGCAATGTTTCGCTGCCATTGGTCGGAACGCTCTCGGTGGCCGGCCTGCCCTTGCCGCAGATCCAAACCACGATCGGGTCGGCGCTGGCCAGCAAGACGTTCCGCCAGAGAACGTCGGACGGCCGCGAGGCCGTCGTCGTGATCGACGCGAATACGGTCACGACGACCGTGGCCGAATACAGGCCGATCTATGCAAACGGCGACGTGTCAAAGCCGGGAGAGTACCCTTATCGCCCGTCCATGACCGCACGCCAACTGGTCGCCCTGGCCGGCGGCTACGACATCATGCGGATCAGGATGAATAACCCCTACCTCGAGTCGGCCGACCTGCGGAGCGAATATGCATCACTTTGGACAGAGCTGGCGAGGGAACAGGCGCGCATGTGGCGCATCAAGACCGAGCTCGGAGAGAGCACGCAGATCAATCCGGGCGATCTGACGGACCAGCCCGGAGCACGATCGGCGATTTCCGACATCGTCAACGCAGAAAGAGAATATTTGAAGACCCGGCTGAGCGACTATCAGAGCGAGAAGACTTTCCTCGAGCACGGCGTTCGGCAGGAGGACGAGGAGGTCCGCGTGCTGACCGAGCAGCAGAAGAAGGAGGAAGATGGAGTTCAGTCCGATGCCGACGAA